>ERZ808240.2785-NODE-2785-length-18284-cov-11.533326_pt1 | contig 18284 bp, 13 predicted proteins | sample MGYA00521084_ERZ808240 | MGnify/ENA primary metagenome ERZ808240 (study PRJEB31516, sample SAMN03275571) | gut metagenome | biome: mammalia-associated habitat; material: feces | host: Papio cynocephalus | place: Kenya | collected 2012-08-06 ... | reverse complement strand
GAAGAGCCGCCGCCGGGCAGAAATCCTCCCGCCGGGCGGCGGTGAGCCGCGCCGCGGGGCCTGCGGAAAAATAGGGGGGATTGGACAGACACAGGTCGAAGCTGCCCGGGGGCAGTGTCTGAGACACCGTTCGCAAATCTCCCGGAAGGCTTTCCATCCGATGCGCCAGGCCGTTTCGCCGGATATTGGCCAGAGCCGCCGCATGGGCATCCTCGTTCAGTTCGATACCCGTAACAGAGCACCCGCTGTCCCGACTGCACAGCAGCAGCCCCAGAGTGCCGCAGCCGGAGCCTAAGTCCAGTACCCGGGCGTTTTTCGGCAGCCGGACGAAGTGAGAAAGCACCATGGAGTCGGTGCTCAGGGGAAAGCACCCGTCGGGGATTTCCAATTGATAGTTATTCGGTAGTGTTTCCATAAGACTATAACGACTAAACGATTATAAGAAAAAAGGGAAGCTCTGCCCCAATCGGCAAGAGCTGTGGGTGAGAGATTTTTTGACCAATCAAGTCAGGGAAAGTGGAGGAATACTTTGTGTACCCGCAAGGGGTATGCCGCATCCGTAAGCCAGCCTTCGCTGGCAACGGCTGCGCTATATTTCCCACTTTTCCTGACGCAGAGTGGGCGGAAAAGATCCGCCCAGAGCCGCAGCCGATTGGGGCAGAGTTTCCCAAGAAAAAAGAAAATTGGCCTGCGCGTGGGCGCAGGCCAATTACAAGCCTATGAAGAAAGATTAGACTTCCTCGATAGCGTCGTTGGGGCACTGCTCAGCGCAGGAGCCGCAGGAAACGCAGACATCGGCGTCGATGACGTACTTGCCGTCGCCCTCGGAAATAGCGTCAACGGGGCACTGCTCAGCGCAGGAGCCGCAGCAAACGCAAGCGTCGGTAATTACATAAGCCATGTTAAAAAACCTCCCTAATGTTTTTCTGTTCTACAGCGTATGTAGTAACGTATTCTCATTGTAGCATGGATTTTTGAAAATGCAATTCCTTTTTGCATTTTTTGAGAATAATTTTTTCCGGAGCTGGCGATGCTTTCCCGAAAAGGGGACTGCGGGGGCAGTCGGAAGGGAAGGACGGTATATGAACTATCATCCGGCCACGGTGGAGATCATTTCCCAGGCGGCCAGGAAGGCTCGGGAGCTGGGTCACAGCTATGTAGGCTCAGCCCATTTCCTCCTGGCTCTGAGCCGGGAGGGCGGGAGCACCGGGCTGGTGCTCCGGCAGCTGGGGGTGAACCCGGAGGTGACGGAGGCACTGACCCAGCTGCTCTACGGCCTGGGAACCCCGGATCTGCCTCTGCCCCAGGGATTGACCCCGGAGGCCAAGCGTCTTCTGCGGGGAGCCGCCGGGGAGGCCAGAAGCCAGAAGGTCAGGCAGATTCAGCCCCAGCATCTGCTTCTGGCTCTGGCCCGGCAGGAGCGGGGAGCCGCCGGGGAGCTGCTGCGGCTTTCCGGCATCGGGGCAGAGGAGCTGTTTACCCAGACCGTGGAGTATCTGCGCTGGGAGCAAAGTGTGTTGGCGAGGGCGAAGAAGGAGGACGGGCGTTTGAGACTGTTGGAGCAATTCAGCGAAGACCTGGTGGCCAGAGCCGCGGCCATGGATCCGGTGATCGGCCGGGAAAAGGAAATCGACATGGTCATCGGCATTCTGTGCCGGAAGAGCAAGAACAATCCGGCTCTGGTGGGGGAGCCTGGAGTGGGCAAAACCGCCATTGCCGAGGGTCTGGCACAGCGGATGGCCACGGGCAGCGTGCCGCCTCAGCTGAAGGAGAAGCGGCTGGTGAGCCTGAACATGGCTTCCCTGGTGGCGGGTACCAAGTACCGGGGCGAATTCGAGGAACGGCTCCGGGACGTGCTGGCGGAGATCCGCCGAACCGGGGATGTGATTCTCTTTGTGGATGAAATGCACACCATCGTGGGAGCGGGAGCCGCCGAGGGAGCCATCGACGCGGCGAATATCTTCAAGCCCGCTCTGGGGCGGGGAGAGCTGCAAATGCTGGGAGCCACCACCCGGGAGGAATACCGGAAGTATATCGAGAAGGACGCGGCTCTGGAGCGGCGGTTCCGGCCGGTGGTGGTGGAGGAGCCAAGCCAGGAGGCAACCCTTTCCATCCTCAAGGCTCTGCGGCCGGGGCTGGAGCGGCACCACCATCTGCGCATCACTGACGACGCGGTCAAGGAGGCGGTGCGGCTGTCCGCCCGGTATCTGCCTGACCTTTACCTGCCGGATAAGGCCATCGACCTGCTGGACGAGGGAGCCTCCCGGGCAAGGCTGGAGGAGCTGCACAGCGGCCGGGGCAGCGCAGCCCGGAAGGAGCTGGAGGAGGAATTGCAGGGAGCCGTCCGGGAGCGGCAGTTTGAGCGGGCGGCGGAGCTTCGGGATAAAATGCAGCACCTGGCAAAGCCCGCGGCGCGCAGCCGGAACGTGAACGCCTCGGACATTGCCTGGGTGGTGTCCCAGCGCACGGGGATCCCCGTGGGACGGCTCACCGCCGGAGAGCGGGAGCGGCTATTGGCACTGGAGGGTCTGCTGTCGGCGGAGGTCATCGGCCAGAGCGAGGCGGTTTCCGCCGTAGCCGAGGCCGTCCGCCGGGGCTATTCCGGCATCCGGGATGCCGGACGGCCGATAGCCAGCCTGCTTTTTACCGGCCCCACCGGCGTGGGAAAAACCGAGCTGTGCCGGGTGCTGGCTCAGGAGATTTTCGGCTCCCGGGAGGCTATGCTCCGGCTGGACATGACGGAATATATGGAAAAGCAGTCCGTGTCCCGGCTCATCGGCGCCCCTCCCGGCTATGTGGGCTATGAGGAGGGGGGCAAGCTGACGGAGGCCGTCCGCCGCCGTCCCTACAGCCTGGTGCTCTTTGACGAGCTGGAAAAGGCTCACCCGGAGGTGCTGGGAATTTTGCTGCAGATCATGGAGGAGGGGGTTCTGACGGATTCCACCGGCCGCCGGGTCAGCTTCCGAAACACCATCGTGGTCATGACCTCCAATGTGGGCGGCCAGCTTCGGGGAGAGGGGCTGGGCTTCTGCGCCGCCGGACGGGCGGCGGAAATGGGGGAGGCACTGCGCCAGAGCTTTTCCCCGGAGTTCCTGGGGAGGATCGACCGAACCGTTCATTTTTCACCTCTGGGGAAGGAATCCATGGAGATCATCGCCGGAAAGTACCTGCGCCAGCTTCAGGAGCGCACTGCCGCCGCTGGCACCCAGCTCCAGCTGCCGGAGGAACTGCCCCGCTTTCTGCTGGAAAAATGTCCGGGCAAAGACGGAGCCAGACAGCTCCGGCGGCTGGTACAGACCCAGGTGGAAGGGCCGCTGGCGGGCTTCCTGCTGGGCTGCGCCCGGAAGCCTGCCCGGGTGAAGCTCCTGCTGGAGGGGGGAGAAATTTCCTTTTGTACCTGATTTACTCGAACGATTGTTTGAATTATGGAAAAATTGTAACCAAAAATGGAAAAAACCGGAGAAAAAGATTGATTTTTCTCTGCGGGGGTAGTATACTGTCTTCAAATGGAGCAAAAGGGTAGTAAAGTGGAGCAAAAGGGAAGGAGGGAAGCGGATGATCGGCAAGTACAGTGCCAAGCTGGATGAAAAGTGCCGCCTGTTTGTGCCGGCCAAGCTGAGAAGCGAGCTGGGGGACACCTTTTTTGTGACCCTGGGGGTCAATTGCGGTCACCGCTGCCTGACCGTCTACACCGCCCAGGAATGGAAGCGGCTTTCCGATAACTTCAACGCCCTGAGCATTTCCCAGCGGGCAGGAGCCACCAGCCTGATTTTCATGAACGCGGCGGAATGTACCCCGGATAAGCAGTACCGGTTCGGCCTGACCCAGTTTTTGCTGGACTACGCGGGCATTGACCGGGAGGTCATGATCGTGGGACGGGCAGGCCAGGCGGAAATCTGGGATGCCAAGGAATTCGCGGCCTTCGAGTCCGAGAACCTGACCCCGGAAAAGCTGCTGTCTTCCCTGGAGGCGATCGGCCTATGAGTGAATTTCACCATGTTTCCGTGCTGCTGGAGGAGTGCATAGAAGCACTGAACATTAAGCCCGACGGCATTTATGTGGACGGTACCCTGGGGGGAGGAGGGCATTCCAGACGCATTGCCGCGCAGCTTACCACCGGCCGGCTCATCGGCATTGACCGGGATCCGGTGGCTCTGGCGGCGGCAGGGGAGCGGCTGAAGCCCTTTGCCGACCGGGTGACTCTGGTACACAGCAATTTTGACGAAATGGATACCGTCCTGAAAGACCTGGGCATTCCCGGCGTGGACGGGATTCTTATGGATCTGGGCGTGTCCTCCCCTCAGCTGGACGACGGAAGTCGGGGCTTTTCCTACATGACGGATGCCCCACTGGACATGCGCATGAACGGCGAGGATACCCTGGATGCCCGGCAGATCGTAAACACCTGGTCTTATGAGGAACTGAAGCGGATTCTCTACGACTACGGCGAGGAACGCTATGCCCCCCGGATCGCCGGGGCCATCTGCAAGCGCAGAGAAGAAGCCCCCATCGAGACCACCCTGGAGCTGGTGGACATTATCCGGGGTGCCATGCCGGCGGCTGCCCTGCGGGAGAAGCAGCACCCGGCCAAACGGAGCTTTCAGGCTATCCGCATTGCGGTCAACGATGAGCTGGGCAGCGTGGAGCGGGTGATGAAGGGGGCGGTGCCCTGCCTGAATCCCGGCGGGCGTCTGGCGGTGATTACCTTTCATTCCCTGGAAGACCGGATTGTGAAAAACGCCATGGCGGAGGCGGCCAAGGGCTGTATCTGCCCCAGAGAGTTCCCGGTATGCGTCTGCGGCAGAAAGCCTCAGGTGAAGATCATTACCCGCAAGCCCATCACCTCTACGGAGGAAGAGCTGGCGGCCAACCCCAGAGCCAGAAGTGCCAAGCTTCGGGTCTGTGAGAAGCTCTGACAGCGGAGTTCAGGAAGGAAGCATTGCCATGAGTCAGAAGCCAAAAATTCAATATGTTGGCCAGTTCTATATTCATGGCAGCGAGGCTCGTCAGCTGGAGCAGGAGGCCAGGCGGAAGCAGGCGAAAAGCAAGCTGCCCATGGAGCGGCTGCGCAATATCCGGGAAATCTACCTGGATCCCGTGGCCATCGGCGGCATTCTCACCGCCCTGGTGCTGCTGGCGGTGATGATTGTCGGCGGCTTGCAGTTGCGGGACGACTGGGCGGACTACCGGGTCATGGACAGCTACGTTTCCCGGCTGAGCAGCCAGAACGCGAAGCTGGTGGCGGAGTATCGCTCCCAGTATGATCTGGAGGATGTCCGCGGTAAGGCGGAGGCTCTGGGACTGATACCTCAGGAGGAGCTGGAAACCCGCAGCATCTATGTGACGGTACCCAAGCCGGAGCCGGAACCTACCTGGTGGGAAAACCTGCAGTGGTTCCTGGAGGGTTTGTTCGCATAATTTCCATCCATCCCCATATCTTTATAGTAGCAGCTGCAATGGGCGGCGAGGGTTTCCCTTGCCGCCCTTTTTTAGAGGCAGCACCGCACAATTGTGTCTGCGAGCCGCAGCCAATCTTTTGCCCCACTTCTGCGGTTTTGAAAATGGGAAATACACAAAGTATTCCTCCATTTCCAAAACCTTGAATTGAGCCAAAATCTTCGGCTGGGGCTTCTTGCCAAATTGTGCGGTGCTGCCTGGTATGGGGGGATTGTTGTGGGGGAAAAGCAATTTGACCGTCTGCGCATCAGCACCGGCCAGCACCGGCGGGTGCTGGCGGCGGCACTGGTGCTGGGAATCGCCGCCTTTGTGCCTGTGGGTCTGCGGCTGTACCATCTGATGATCCGGGATTTTGATTATTATTCCGCCAAGGCTCTGAACAACCAGACCCGGGGTACGGCGGTGACCGCCCACCGGGGAGATATTCTGGATCGGAACATGAACGTGCTGGCCACCTCCACCACGGTGGAAAATGTGTATCTCGATCCCCACGAGCTAAAGCAGTCCAAGGCGGATATTTCCGACATTTCCCGGGTTTTGGGGGAGATTCTGGACAAAGACCCGGCCTGGATCGCCGAGCAGGCCGCCGACACCCGCAAACGTTATAAGCAGGTTGGGACGAAAATCGACGAGACCGCCGCCGGGAAGATTCGGGACTATATCAACGAAAAGGGAATCGCCGGCATCCATCTGGAGCCCACCTCCCAGCGGGTGTACCCCTACGCAAGTCTGGCGGCTCAGGTTATCGGCTTCACCAACGCCTCCAACGACGGCTGTGAGGGGGTGGAGTCGGCCTATGACGGCTTCCTGTCCGGGAAAACCGGCCGGGTGGTCACCACCAAGGGCAACAACGAAATGGATATGCCCTATTCCTACGAAAACTATCTTTCCGCCCGGCAGGGAAATTCGGTGATCCTGACCCTGGATGCCACGGTGCAGAAGTGCCTGGAAAAGCAGATGCAGGCGGCAATCGCTCGGTACGATGTCCAGAACGGAGCCTTCGGCCTGGTGATGAACTGCAAAACCGGGGAAATCCTCGCCATGGCCACCCTGGGAAGCTACGATCCCAACCGGTACCTGGAGCTGGCGGATTCGAAAACGGCGGCGCGGGTAGAGAGTCTGCGGGGGACGCAGGACTATTCCGAGGCTCTGTCCGCCGCCCGGCTGAAGCAGTGGCGCAACCGGGTGCTCTCCGACGGCTATGAGCCAGGCTCCACCTTCAAGGTGCTGACCATGGCGGCGGCTCTGGACTGCGGAGCCATCGACCTGAATACCTCTTTTCACTGCTCCGGCTCCGAGCAGATTCCCGGCCGGGCCCAGCGTCTTCACTGCTGGCGTTCCGCCGGACACGGGGCGGAGAAGACCCCTCAGGCATTGCAGAATTCCTGCAACATCGCCTTTGCCCACATTGCCCTGAAGCTGGGCGGGGAGCGGTTCTATGAATACATCGAAAAGTTCGGGATTCTGGAAAAAACCGGCATTGACCTGGCCGGAGAGAGCAAGGGCGTGTTTTTTGACAAGGCTCTGGTGACGGATACCGACAAGTGGGGCACCGCCTCCCTGACCTCCGGCTCCTTCGGCCAGACCTTCAAAATCACCCCCTTGCAGCTGGTACGAGCCATCGCCTCCGTGGTCAACGGCGGCATTTTGCTGGAGCCTTACATCGTCTCGGAAATCGTAGACCCGGAGGGAAACACCGTGATGCAGGCGGAGCCGACGGCAGTGCGGCGTACCATTTCTCAGCAGACTTCCGACACTATGCGGGAGCTGATTGCCTCGGTGGTCTCCGAGGGCACGGCGAAAAACGCCAAGGTGGCGGGGTTCTCCATCGGCGGCAAAACCGGCACCAGCGAGAAAATTGACGTGTTTGACGAAAACGGCCAGCGGGTTCAGGACAAGATCGTCTCCTTCGTGGGCATCGCCCCCATGGACGATCCGGAGTACATCGTGCTGGCAGCTCTGGATACCCCCTCCCGGCAGACGGGGATTTACATTTCCGGCGGGGTCATGGCCGCCCCTACGGTGGGGGCTGTTCTGGGAGATATTCTTCCCTATCTGGGGGTGGAACGGCACTTTTCTCCGGAGGAAATCCAGGGAAAAGAAATTGTTTTGGAGAAATATATCGACTTGACAGAAAAGGAAGCAAGCGGTAAACTAAACAGAATAGGGCTTTCGGCGAAATTCACGGGTACCGGCGACCGGGTGACGGCTCAGCTGCCGGAACCTGGGCAGACCGTCCCGGCCGGAAGTCAGGTACTATTGTACCTGGGCGGCTCGCCGGAGGCGGAGACCGTGGCGGTGCCGGACTTTACCGGTATGAACCGCCAGCAGGCAAGCTTGGCCGCCGGAAAGCTGGGCCTTTATATCCTGGTGGCGGGAAACGACGAGGTTTCGCCCACCGTCACCGTCATGACCCAGAGTCTGCCCAAGGACACCCAGGTTCCCGCCGGAACCACCGTCACACTCACCTTTGCTGACACAGGGCTTCGGGACTGACCCGGCCCGGGAGGAGATGCTTATGCTGCTGAAAGAGATACTCAAGGATATCCCCGTTCTGGAATGTACCGCTGACCTGGAGGACGAAATCACCGCCATCTGCTATGATTCCCGGAAGGCGGAGCCGGGCTGCCTGTTCGTGGCGGTGTCCGGCTTTGCCGCCGACGGCAACCGATTTGTCCCCATGGCGTTGGAGCGGGGCGCGGCGGCGGTGGTCACCGCAAAAAAGCCGGAGGGAAAGATCCCCTATATTCTGGTGGAATCCGACCGGCTGGCTCTGGCTCTGGCTGCCTGCAACTTCTATGGCAATCCCGCCCGGCAGATGACCATGGTGGGCATCACCGGCACCAACGGCAAGACCTCTTCCACTCTGCTTCTCAAGCAGGTGCTGGAAACGGTGCTGGGAGCCAAGGTGGGCTTGGTGGGTACCATGGCCAACATGATCGGTCGGGAAATCATCCCCACCGAGCGCACCACCCCGGAAAGCCTGGATTTGCAGGCTCTCTTCGCCCGGATGCGGGACGCGGGCTGCACCCATGTGGTCATGGAGGTTTCCAGCCACGCCCTGACCCTGGAGCGGGTGGGAGGCGTTCACTATGACGTGGCGGCTTTCACCAACCTGACGGAGGATCACCTGGATTTCCACAAGACCATGGATGCCTACTGCGAGGCCAAGGCGGAGCTGTTCCGCCGGTGCGGCAAGGCGGTCATCAATATGGACGACGAGTATTCCGATCGGATTCTGGCTGCGGCGGCCTGCCCGGTGCTGACCACCTCCGTGAAAACGGCGGAGGGGCTTCACGCCGAGAACGTGGAGCTGCACGCCGAGGGCATCCGCTTCACCGCCGTGCTGGGCAAGGAGCGGGAGCCGGTCAGCCTGTCCATTCCCGGAGGCTTCACGGTGTATAACGCTCTGACGGTGCTGGGCTGCGCCTATCAGCTGGGGATTTCCCTTCACGACTGCGCGGCGGCATTGCGGACGGCTCAGGGGGTCAAGGGTCGGGTGGAGGTGGTTCCCACCCCCGGAAAGGACTACACCGTCCTCATCGACTACGCCCACACCCCGGACGCTCTGGAAAACGTGCTGCGCTCGGTTCGGGATTTCTGCAAAGGAAGGCTCATTTCCGTCTTCGGCTGCGGCGGCGACCGGGATCCCATCAAGCGTCCCATTATGGGGCATATCGGGGTCTCGCTTTCGGACATTGCCGTCATCACCTCGGACAATCCCCGGACGGAAAGCCCCATGGCGATCATTGCGGATATCGTAAAAGGGGTAAAGCCGGGAGACGGGGAATATATTGTAATCGAGGATCGGCCGGCGGCCATCAGATACGCTATGGACATTGCGGAAAAAAATGATATAATTGTCCTGGCCGGAAAGGGTCACGAGACCTATCAGGACATCGGCGGACACAAACGTCACTTGGATGAGCGGGAAGAGGTTGCTGCCCACTTAACGGAATTGAGGAACTGATATGCCAAACATTACCCTTCGGGATGCCGCCAAGTGGTGCGGCGGAACGGTAGAAGAAAAATACGCGGAAATTTGCTTTCAGGGCGCGGGCAACGACACCCGGACACTGAAGCCAGGTCAGCTGTTCATTGCCCTGCAAGGAGCCAGGGACGGCCATGAGTTTATTCCCGCGGCACTGGAGAAGGGAGCGGCGGCGGTGCTGTGCAGCCGCCGGGTGGGGGACTTTCCCGCCATCATCGTCTCCGATCCCCGGACGGCTCTGGGGGACATTGCCCGGGAGGCACTGAAGCGCATCGGAGCCAAGGTGGTGGCCATCACCGGCTCCGTGGGCAAGAGTACTACCAAGGAAATGATCGCGGCGGTGCTGGCCGGCACCTTCCGTGTGAGCAAGACCCCCGCCAATCACAATAACGACATCGGTATGCCTATGGCCATCCTGGATATGCCGGAGGATACGCAGGTGGCGGTGCTGGAAATGGGGATGAACCATTTCCGGGAGATCGCCTACCTGTCCTGCGTTGCCAACCCGGATGTGGCGGTGATCATCAACATCGGCACCATGCACATTGAATACCTGGGCACCCAGCAGGGCATCCGGCAGGCCAAGCTGGAGATTTTGGAGGGCATGACCCCCCAGGGAATGCTGCTTCTCAACGGCGACGATACCCTTCTTCGGTGCCTGGACATAGTGCCCAAGCAGCGCATCACCTATTTTGGGTGCAGCGAGGGCTGCGATGTGCGGGCTCTGGATGTGAGCCAGGCGGGACAGACCCTGCGCTTCCGGGTGGAGGCCGGACGGCTGACCTTCCCGGTGGAGATGAAGCTGGAGGGAGAGCACTACGTCGCCGACGCGCTGGCGGCGGTAACGGTAGGCCTGAAGCTGGGGGTCACTCCGGAGAATATCCGCAAGTCCCTGGATGAGTTCCGGAACATGTCCGGCCGTCAGGAAATTTTCGAGGCCAAGGGCTGCACCATCATCAACGACTGCTACAACGCCGGCCCTGAGTCCATGGCGGCGGCGCTGAACGTGCTGGGCAACCGGCCGGGACGGCATCTGGCGGTGCTGGGGGAGATGCTGGAGCTGGGGGACTGCGCCCAGGCCGAGCATTATAAGATCGGCCGGATCGCGGCGGAGAAAGCGGATATGGTTTTCGCCTACGGCCCCCATGCCGGCCGGGTGCTGGACGGCACCATCACCGGCGGTATGCCGGAACCCATGGGACGAGCCTTCGACGACCCCAAGGAGCTGGTGGCGGCACTGAAGCGGGCGGCGAGGCCCGGGGACGTGATCCTCTTCAAGGCCAGCCGGGGAATGCACCTGGAGAAGGTGCTGAAAGCCTTTTTGGAAGAAGAGAAATGAGGAAACTCTGAATCAATCGTCTGCGGCTGGACGACGGATCTTTTGCTCCCAGACTGCGGTTCCAAAAACGGGAAATATAGCGCAGCCGTTGCCAGCGCAAGCTGGCTTACGGATGCGGCATATCCCTTGCGGGTGCATACAGTATTCCGACCTTTTTGGAACCTTGTCTGGAAACAAAATCTCTCGCCGCCAGCTCTTGCCGATTGAATCAGAGCTTCCTAAACGGAGGAATTTTGCATGACACGAATCCTGATAACCGCGCTGGTGGGTGGGGCACTGTCCTGGGCATTCGGGCAGCTGCTGCTGCCGCTGCTCCACGCGCTGAAGGCCGGGGCTTCCATCCTGGAAGTCGGCCCGGCCTGGCACAAGAACAAAACCGGCACGCCGATCATGGGGGGGCTGATGTTTATTCTGGCATCCACCGTGTGCCTGCTGGGCAATCTGCCCGCCATGACGGATCACTCCGTGTTTTTCGTGCTGGGATTGGCTCTGTGCTTTGGCCTCATCGGCTTTCTGGACGACTTCACCAAGGTGCGTCACCACCAGAACCTGGGTCTGACCACCGCCCAGAAGGCCATGCTCCAGATGGCGGTTTCCGCATTGTTTCTGTACGGCATGTACAAGGCCGGAGCCATGAACACCCATCTTTACATTCCCTTCTGGAATGTGAGCTTCGACCTGCACCCCATCGTGTATATTTTCTTTGCCATGTTTGTTATGGTGGGCTGCGTCAATTCCGTAAACCTGAACGACGGCATTGACGGTCTGTGCGCCGGGGACACCCTGCCGGTGATGGTGTTCTTCACCGCGGCAAGCATTGCTCTGGGGAAATTTGAGTTGGCACTGCTGCCGGCCTCCCTGATTGGCGGATTGGCTGCGTATCTGACCTACAACTGGCACCCGGCCAAGGTATTCATGGGCGACACCGGCTCCCTGTTTCTGGGCGGCGTGGTCTGCGGCATGGCCTTTGCCCTGGAGATGCCCCTGATTCTGATTTTCGTGGGATTTATCTATATCTGCGAGGCCATGTCCGATATTCTGCAGGTTTCCTATTTCAAGCTGACCCACGGCAAGCGGATTTTCAAAATGGCACCCATTCATCACCACTTTGAAAAGTGCGGCTGGAAGGAAGAGAAGGTTGTCTTCGTTTTTGCCGGGGTTGCGGCATTCATGTGCATTCTCGCCTGGTTCGGCATTTCCGGACTGCTCGGCTGATTCCAATAACGGAGGTTTGGCAATGGAGAAGCGGCTCCATGCCAAAGAGAACCGCCGCCGGACAACGGCGGGGGACACGGTTGATTATCCTTTCCTGATTCTGGTGCTCCTGCTGCTGGCGGTGGGGCTGACCATGCTCTATTCCGCCAGCTCCGCCCAGAGCGAGTATGACACCGGCTACGCCATCTCCACCCGCTATCTGCAGAAGCAGGGAGTCTGCGCCGCCGTGGGGCTGCTTGCCATGTACGCCTTCAGCCGGATCCCGGTGAAGCTCTGGTATCGGCTGGCCTGGCCTATGTACGGCGGTGGCATTGTGCTGCTGCTTCTGGTGCTGGTGGCCGGCCAGGAGGTCAACGGGGCCCGGCGGTGGATCACCATCGGGGGGATCCAGTTCCAGCCCTCAGAGGTGGCCAAGTTCACCATGATCCTCCTTTTCGCCCGGCTGACCCGGCGGTTTGGGTCGGAGGCGAAGAAATTCCGCTTCGGCGTTCTGGGCTTCGGCGCGGCTCTGCTGGGCATTTTGGTGCCCCTGGCTCTGGAAAAGCACCTTTCCGCGATCCTGCTTATGGGCATGGTGGCGGTGGTGATGATGTACGTTGCCGGAACGAACCCCAAGTGGCTGCTGGCGGGAGCCGGAGCCGCGGCGGTATTCGTGGCGGTTTACATCCGCTTTATGGGCTACGCCGGCGACCGGGTCACTGCCTGGCTCCATCCGGAGGCCGACCCTGGGGACACGGGCTATCAGATTCTGCAGTCCCTCTACGCCATCGGCTCCGGCGGGGTCTTCGGCCTGGGCTTTGGCAAATCCCGACAAAAATATCTCTATTTACCCTTTCAGTACAACGACTATATTTTCGCCATCTGCTGCGAGGAGCTGGGGCTTCTGGGCGCGACCGCCATCATCGCCCTCTTCGCGGCCACAATTTTCCGGGGCTATTGGATCGCCCTGCATGGGGTCGACCGGTTTTCCACGGTGCTGGCCTCCGGTCTGGTGACGCTCATCGCCGTCCAGACCCTTCTGAATCTTTGCGTCGTTACGAACCTGCTCCCGTCCACCGGGGTTGCCCTGCCGTTTTTTTCCTACGGCGGTACGGCTCTGGCGGTGAATCTGGGGGAAATGGGCATCGTTTTACAGATATCCCGATACAGAAATCACAGAAAAATCCAGGAGGAACCCCTATGAACCTGATTTTCACCTGCGGCGGCACTGCGGGTCATATCAATCCGGCCATCGCCGTGGCCAACGCCATGCGGGAAAAATACCCGGACTGCAAAATTCTCTTCATCGGCGCGGAAGGCCATATGGAGGAAAGATTAGTGCCCCAGGCGGGGTATGCGGTTCGGTGTCTGCCCGGCTCCGGCCTCAGCCGGCGGCTGAACCCGGCGGGGATCAGGCAGAACGTTCACGCGGTGAAGTGCGTGCTGAATGCCGTCAGTGCCTGCAGGAAGATTTTCCGGGAGTTCCAGCCCGACGCAGTCATCGGCACCGGCGGCTACGCCAGCTTCCCGGCTCTCTATGCCGCCCAGAGCATGAAAATCCCCACCTGCGTCCACGAGAGCAACGCCGTTCCCGGCGTGACCACCAAAATGGTCGCGAATAAAGCAACCCGTGTTTTGGTTGCTTTCGAGGAAAGCGTGAAGCACTACAAGCACCCGGAGAAAGTGGAAGTCGTGGGTATGCCCGTGCGCAAGGAGTTCCTGTTCACCACCAAGGAGCGGGCCCGGAAGGCTTTGGGCGTTACGGAGCCGCTGGTGGTCTCCGCCTTCGGAAGCCAGGGAGCAAAGGTGATGAACGAGACCGTGGCCGACATGATGGCATTGGAGCAGGCTGACGGCTTTCCCTTCCGCCACATCCACGCCACCGGCAGCTTCGGCAAGGAATGGATGCCAAAGCGGGTGAAGGACAACGGGGTAGACTACGAAAATTGCCCGGCTCTGGACATCCGGGAGTATATTTACGACATGCCTACGGTGCTTACCGCGGCGGATGTGGTCATCGGCCGGGCTGGCTCCGCCACCTGCAATGAAATTGCCGCCTCCGGCACCCCCTGCATTCTGATACCTTCTCCCAACGTGACCAACAATCATCAGGAGAAGAACGCCAGGGTGCTGGAATCCGGCGGCGGGGCGGTGGTGCTGCTGGAAAAGGACTGCACCCCCGAAAGGCTCTACGGCCTGATCCGCCAGCTTCTTTCCGACGAAGCGCGCCGGGAGCAGATGTCCCGGAGGCTTCACGCCCAGCTGAGGCCCGATTCCACAGATCGCATCTGCGCCATTGTGGAGGAGATCACCGGACGATAACCGTCCTTGGAGGACATAACCATGGAAACAACACAAAAGCCCCGGCAGGAGCGGCCTTCCCGGCCGGATTCCGCCGGTACAAAGCAGCCGGAGCGAAATGCCCGGCAGCCGGAGGGCAGGGCGGAAAGACCCCGCAGCGCGCCTCCGGTAAAACAGGAGACCCAACGGCGGGAGGAGCTCCGCCGCCAGAGACCGACTCAGGAAGCCCCCCGGGAGACCACCTCCCGGGAGCGAAAGAACCCGGAGCGGAGCCGCCGGGAAGCACCCCGCCAGCCCCGCCAGGAGCGTCCCCAGGCAGAAGGCCGTCAGCCCCGTCCGGAGACTCCGGAGAACCCCCGGCGTACCCCCAGGACGCAGGATCGCCGGGAACCCGGAAGGGAAGCGCGTCGGCTGCCCCGGACGGAAGAAGTCCGGGAACCCCGCAGAGCCTCTGACAAGGAGCGGGAGCGGCGGGAGCCGGACAAAAAACAGCGGCGTGCCGAGGAAAAGACCAGACCCCCCCGGAAGGCTCCCAGAAAGCGGCCGGAGGACTTGGATCCCATTCCTAACAAACGCCGCGCCTACGGCAGCAGCAAGCCTAAGAAGGAGCCTGCCATCTCCCGCCTTGCCAGAAGCGTCAGCGGCACGATCAGGAAGCTGACCGAGAAGCGAAAACGGAAATCCCCCCGGCAGGGACAGCCTACCCCAGCGGTGATCTACACCGAGCCCGCGGCCTTCAGCCGGAACCGGCTGGTTGTCCAGCTGGTGACGGTGGTCGCGGTGGTGCTGGCACTGACCGTGGGACTGTCCGTCTTTTTCAAGGTGGAGCATATCTACGTCTCCGGTGCCAAGGTCTACAGCGAAAGCGCCATCACCGAGGTCTGCGGCATCAGCAAGGGCGATAATCTGCTGACCTTCAGCCACGCCCGGGCGGCGGCACTGATCCAGGCCAACCGACCCTACGTCCGGGAGGTTCGGTTCGGTATAAAGCTGCCGGATACTGTCAATATTATCATTGAGGAAGACGATGTCGTCTATGCCATCAAGGACGAAACCGGCCAGTGGTGGCTGATGAACTCCAGCGGACGGGTTGTGACCCAGGGAACCAGCGCGACGGTTGCCAACAAGACCCAGATTCTGGGCGTGAACCTGGACAACCCCGTACCCAACGAACACGCTGTGGCTCTGGAAAGTGCACCGGCGGTGACGGACACCACCGATCCTACCGGGCAGACCGTTACCGAGATCACCCCTGTGACCACCACCGGTGCCCAGCGGCTGGACGCGGCTCTGGAGATTCTCAAGGCTCTGGAGGCCAACGATATCGTGGGCAGCGCGGCCAGTGTGGATGTGAGCCGGATTGACGATATCGTTCTGTGGTACGGCACCCGCTACCAGGTGAACCTGGGCGACAGCACCCGGCTTGACTACAAGATCGCCTGCATGAACTCCGTCATTGCCCAGATGAGTGAGTATCAGTCCGGCGTTCTGGACTGCAGCTTCACCATTTGGGAGAATCAGGTGGGCTATACGCCCTTCTCCTAAGGAAACTCTGAATCAATCGTCTGCGGCTGGATAGCGGATCTTTTGCGCCCATACTGCGGTGTGAAAAATGGAAAATACATACAGTATTCTCTCATTCTTCACACCCTGTCTGGAGACAAAATCGCTCGCCGCCAGCTCTTGCCGATTGAATCGGAGCTTCCCTAACCTGAACTGTCATTTTTTTGTAAATTATTTGCCGATCTGAAGGATTTTCTATTGACCAAATCCATAATTCAGGATAGAATAGAGGGAGCATGAATAAAAATAGTCGTAAGCGGACAAGCCGCGACAGCGAACAGATACATAGGAGGAAGAGTAATATGTCCGAGAATATGACCGATCGCGTAGTCAAAATCAAGGTAATCGGCGTGGGCGGCGCCGGCAATAATGTTATTAACCGCATGATCGAGGCCGGCGTGGGCGGCGTGGATTTTGTGGTTGTCAATACCGATAAACAGGATCTGAACAAGTCTGTCTGTAAGAACAAGCTCCAGATCGGCGAGAAGCTCACCGGCGGCATGGGTGCCGGCTCCAAGCCGGAGATCGGCAAAAAGTCCGCCGAGGAATCCCGGGCGGCCATCTCCAAGGCGCTGGAGGGTACGGACATGGTCTTCATCACCGCCGGTATGGGCGGCGGCACCGGCACCGGCGCGGCTCCCATTGTGGCAGACCTTGCCCACGAGGCGGGCATCCTGACCGTAGGTGTTGTGACCAAACCATTCAAGTTCGAGGGTGCCAACCGGATGCGCCAGGCCGAGCAGGGCATTGCCGACCTGAACGGCAAGGTGGACTCCCTGATTATCATCCCCAACGACCGGCTGAAGTACGTCACCGATCAGAAGATCACCTTTGCCAACGCCTTCGGCATTGCCGACGACGTGCTCAAGCAGGCCGTGACCTCCATTTCCGAGCTGGTGGGCTACTGCAAGAATGTCATTATCAACCTGGATTTCGCTGACGTTTCCGCCGTCATGAAGGACGCGGGGCGGGCGCACATGGGCGTAGGCACCGCCTCCGGCAGGGAAAAGGCCGAGCAGGCCGCTACCGCCGCCGTTTCCAGCCCGTTGCTCGAGACCTCCATCAACGGTGCTACCGGTGTGCTGGTGAACGTCACCGGCTCCTCTGAGATGACCCTGGATGATGTGGAGACCGCTGCCGGCATCGTCCAGGAGGCCGCAAACCCGGAGGCCAATATCATCTTCGGTGCCACCATCGCTGAGGACTTCCAGGATGAGATGCGGGTCACCGTCATTGCCACCGGCTTTGAGATGAAGCCGCAGACCAATGCCTTCGCCCCCAGGGCTGCTGCCGGTACCAAGCCCAGCACTCCCAGCTTCGTGCCTGAGGACATCGACACCCCCGTGGCCGCCTCCCGCCAGCCGACCAAGCCTGCGGACATGGGCGACATTGACGAGATTTTCAGCATCTTCAAGCGGTAAGAAAGTTGCTTCCCGTCCCGACCCTCCGGGGTCGGGATGCTTTTTTAGGAGAAGGAAATGGCGGCATACGAAAACCTGGCGGCAAGCTACGACCGCCTGACAAATGACGTAGACTATCGGGCCACGGTGGACTTCTACCGGGAAATTCTGAACCGGGAGGGTGTCCGACCCAGAACGGCGGTGGACTTGGCCTGCGGCACCGGCTCTGTGAGTATCCTGCTGGCGCAGATGGGACTGGGGGTCACCGGGGTGGACATGTCCGAGGAAATGCTCACCGTGGCTCAGCAGAAGGCGCAGGACTTGGAAAATCCCCCGCAGTTCGTCTGCCAGCGGCTGGAGCGGCTGTGCCTGCCACGGGCTGTTGACCTGGCGGTATGCGCCCTGGACAGTCTGGATTACATCACAAATCCGGTTGACTGCGCCCAGGCCATCCGACGGGTTTACCGGGCGTTGAACCCCGGCGGGATTTTCATCTTCGACGTGAACACCCCGGAAAAGCTCCGGGCCATGGACGGCCAGGTGTTCCTGGATGAGGACGACGAGGTGTACTGCGTCTGGCGGGGGGAATTTGACGAGAAAACCAACGTCTGCGCCTACGGCATGGACTTGTTCCAGCGGCAGGGAAAGCTCTGGCGGCGTTCTTTTGAGGAGCACCGGGAGTACGCCTATTCCGAGACCCAGCTGAGAGGCTACCTGAAAGCGGCGGGCTTTACGGCCACTCAGGTCTACGGTGACCGGCGGTTCGACGCGCCCAAGGCAGGGGAACAGCGAATCTATTTCAAAGCAAGAAAGGGAAGAATCAAATGAAGGATTATCTGGTACGGGGCATGAGCATGGACGGCTTCGTGAAGGCCGTGGCCATCCGCTCTACAGAATTGGTGGGGCGGGGTGCCAGGATTCAGAAGACCACCCCCAACGCCACCGCGGCCTTTGGTCGGGCACTGACGGCGGCTTCCATGATGGGCAATATGCAGAAGGTGGAGGACGGCTCCATGACTTTGCAGATTCGGGGCGGCGG
>ERZ808240.2784-NODE-2784-length-18290-cov-15.253907_pt1 | contig 18290 bp, 18 predicted proteins | sample MGYA00521084_ERZ808240 | MGnify/ENA primary metagenome ERZ808240 (study PRJEB31516, sample SAMN03275571) | gut metagenome | biome: mammalia-associated habitat; material: feces | host: Papio cynocephalus | place: Kenya | collected 2012-08-06 ... | reverse complement strand
AAATCAAGTATTTTGTTCAAAAACCCGCGGAAAAGCCCGAAGAAGTTACCGAAGAAAAAAGAATAGTGAGTGAAGTGAAGAATGAAGGAACGTGAGGGCGGCAGCAGGACGCAGTGCGGCCGGATGTACGCATACTTCCGCGTGGATGATGCCGGGGAGCAGGAGCGCTGCGCGGAGATCGCAGGAGAATACGCAGTGCCGGAGGAACGGACGTATATTGACATCTACGGTGCGCCGGAGGAGCGGGCAGAGTATGCAAAGCTGTGCTCGGCATTGTCCCGGGGCGACACGCTCGTCATAGAACGGCTGGACCATCTGGGCGACACGCTGGAGGAGATCACGGCGGAGTGGCGGCGCATTACAAAGGAATGCGGCGCGGCGGTCGTCGCGGCTGCACTGCCTGAACTGGACACGCGCCGGGAAAACAGCGCGCCTGTGGAGGACACTGTCGCGGCGCTTCTGGAGTATGTCAGCTGCAACACGCATACGTTCCAGCGCCGGCGGCAGGCGGACGGCATCGCGGCGGCAAAGGCGCGCGGCGTAAAGTTCGGCAGACCGCGGCGGGAACGACCGAAGGACTTTGAAAAAGTGAAAGAGCAGTGGCAAAGCGGGCTTCTGTCCAGCCGCGCCGCCGCAAGGGAACTGGGCATAAGCCAGTCCAGCTTCATGCGCTGGGCAAAGGAAGAACAATAAATTGCAGCAAAAAACGGAGAACAGTAAAATATGTGGGAAGACAATTACAGAAAAAATACGATACGCAACATCATCCTCGCAGTGCTCATCGTCGTTATCCTTGCAGGGCTGGCGATAGCGATGCTCTCGGTGCATAAGAAGACCGAGGAGCAGGACGCGCAGCTCATAGAGGCGTATTCACAGCAGCAACAGCAGCAGACGGCAGCGCGGCAGGAGGGTGTTGACGCGATAAACGCCGAATACGAAAAGGATATGCAGACCGTGGCGGAGTACCTGCCGGGCATAGTCTGCTGGGGCGACAGCATAACCGCCGGATCGTCCGGCAATGTGTCCTACCCATATGTCCTCCAGAAATATATAGACGCATATATCTGCGACATCTATGACTTCCGCAGCTCCATAGAGAACGCGGACGATTACGCGCGCTTGAAGTGGGACGACTATAAGGTCAGCATCCCGGTGGTGAACATGGGCGGCGGACAGGAGGACACGAACACCATTCTCGGCCGCAGCGGGGTAGTGCCGTATGTCACGGCGGCGGACTTTACTATCCCCGCGGGGACAGAGCCTGTGGAGATCACGCTCGTCAGCCAGAACGGCAGGAGCGTTGCACCGCTCACGGGCGGGAGCGTCGGCGTGAACAACGTCACCATCAACGGCATAGAGGGCGTGCTGTCGCTCAGCTCGGAGACGAATTACGGCTATACCACAAGCAGATATTACTTTGCCCGCGTTGAGGCGGGGAGCGAGGCGTATGTCCCGGCGGGAACGGTCATCGCCACAGCCGCCACGGATATGTACAGGGATTATATCCACGTCGTCTGCATCGGTACATACGGCGGGTATGACAACGTGAACGACCTTGTGGAGCAGACGAAGGCGCTCGTCGCGCGGCAGACGCAGAACAGCGACCGCTACATCGTGCTGGGTCTGTGCTCCGCAGGCGGGTACTGGAACTACGGCGCGACGCTGAACCTCGACACCGTGGACACCGCGATGATGCAGGCGTTCGGCAATCATTACATAAATGTGCGCAAGTATCTGTGCGAGGATGGTTTGACAGATGCGGAGATGACCCCGACGAAGCAGGATGAGGAGGACATCAGGTACGGCATCGTGCCGACAAGCTTCCGCAGCGCGTCCGGCAACGCCGAGCTGAACGGCAAGGCGTACCAGCTAATCGGCAAGCTCGTGTATGACAGGATGGACAGCCTGGGTTACTTCAACGAGGTCGTGAGCGAGCTGTACATAAATGAGACAACAAGACTTCTTCTCAAGGACGACCCGGAATATCTCGACCGCGTTATAGAGAACAGCCTGAAGTGAGGAACGTTAAATGGCAGTAAGAAAAGAAAACGACGAAATAGAAATAGACCTTCTGGCGCTTGTGAAGGTGCTGTGGAGCAGGGCGCTGGTGCTGGTGCTCACGGCGCTTATAGCGGGCGCGGCGACCTTCGCAGTGACGGCGTTTCTCATAAAGCCGAAGTACGAAGCGACGGCGGCGATGTACGTCAACAACAGCTCCTTTTCCTTCGGCTCGACGAGCTTTTCCATATCCTCGTCCGAGCTGACGGCGTCGAATTCCCTTGTGGCGACGTACATATTCATCCTCGAATCCAGAACCACGCTTGAGGACGTTATCGCGGCGGCAGACCTGCCGTACAGCTATGAGCAGCTTTCAAAGATGATCACGACGGAGGCGGTGACGGGGACGGCGGCGTTCAATGTCACGGTAGAGAGCGAGAGCCCGGTGGAGGCGGAGCTTATAGCCAACACCATAGCAAAGCTCCTGCCCGACAGAATAGCGGAGATTGTGGACGGCAGCTCCGTGCGCATCGTGGACTACGCCATCGTTCCGGCGCACCGCTCCTCGCCCAGCTTTGTGAAGAACACCGCGCTCGGCGTGCTGATGGGGCTTTTCCTCAGCGCGGCGGTCGTGACGGTGCAGTACATCGTCAATGAGCAGACCAACGACGTCATCACGTCGGCGGACGATCTCAAGGCGCTGTACCCGGATATCCCGGTGCTGGCGCTTATCCCGGATATGCGCCTGAGCGAGAAAAAGGGGTATTACTATTCCTCGTACTACGGCGGAAAGGAGAGCAAGTGAGCCATGGATGAAAAGAAAACGGCGGTTCAGCCCAAAAAGCCGCAGAGAAGCCGTGAGCAGGTATGCGAGAATCTGAGCTTCGCGGCAAAGGAGGCGTTCAAGCGCCTGAGGACGAATGTGATGATGTCCTTTGACGAGGGTGACGCAGTCTGCCGTGTCATCGGCGTCACGAGCGCCCAGCCCAGCGAGGGCAAGAGCACGGTGTCGCTCAACCTTGCCTACTCCCTGTCGGAGCTTGGAAAGCGCGTTCTTTTGGTGGATGCGGATATGCGCCGCCCGTCGATAAACACAAAGCTCGGGATCAAGCTGTCCCCGGGGCTGAGCAACCTCCTCGGCGACACGAACTCCATCTCCTCTGCAATACAGAAATATTACAGCAGCACGAGCGAGGCGGCGTTCGACGTCATCCCCGGCGGGGATATACCGCAGAACCCGTCGGAGCTTCTGAACTCCCGACGGATGGAGCGGCTCGTTTCGGCGCTGAGCTCGGCGTATGACTATCTCATCATCGACCTGCCTCCCGTGGGCGCGGTCATAGACGCGGTGACGCTTGCAAAGCAGACCGATGGGATGATCGTCGTCATGCGCGAAAATAACTGCCCGCGCGGCGTCCTGCGCGACTGCGTTGACCAGCTCAGATTTGCGCATGTGAACATATTGGGCTTTGTGGTCAACGGCGCGCTCGAGGGTGCGGGGAAAAAGTACCAGTACGGCGCCTATACTTAATACAGCATGGTGGATTTTCACTCGCATGTATTACCGGGCATGGACGACGGCGCGGAAAACGTGGAGACGAGCCTGCGCATGCTGCGCGAGAGCGTGAGGCAGGGCGTGGACGTGCTCTTTGCGACCTCGCACTTCTATGCGGATCAGGAGGATCCGCAGCGCTTTCTTTCGCGCCGCGCGGCGGCGTATGAGGAGCTGTGCGCGGAGACGGAGAAGTCCGTGCAGGTATACCCGGATATATATCTCGGTGCGGAGGTGCTGTTCTTCCCGGGGATGAGCGGCGCGGAGGAGCTGAAAAAGCTGACGCTGGGCAGCACGAACTGCCTCTTGGTTGAGCCGCCGATGATGCGCTGGTCGGACACGATGCTCGACGAGATTGAGCAGACGGGGCAAAACCTCTCCTGCATACCGGTCATTGCGCACATTGACCGGTATATGCGCATGCTCGGCGACGACATGCTCTTTGAGCGCGTGAAGGGGCGGCGTGTGCTCATACAGGTGAACGCAAGCTTCTTCATCCATGAGGACTCGCGCCCGACGGCGCTGAAATACCTCTCGGAGGGGCGGATACACTTCATGGGTTCGGACTGTCACAATATGACGGACCGCGCGCCGAATCTCGGCGCGGCAGCGGCGGCGATACGCAGGGCAGGCGTGCTCAAGCCATTTTCGGATTTCAACAAAAGGATATATTACTTCCTTGGAAAGTGAGGGAGAGTAATGAAAAATAAAAAGATATTATTGATCGTTCTGGCGGTGCTGCTTGCGGCGGCGGTCACGGTGGGTATAGTGACGGCGCAGCGGCAGGCGGCTGCGGAGACGGTGAAGACAGCCGGGCAGGCGGCAAGCATCGAGCCAACCTCCACAGTCAGCCGCGAGGTGCGGCAGAAGCTGCGCGAGAAGGCCGGCAGCGACTACGACCTGCAGGATGTGACGAACATACTGCTCATCGGGGTGGATAACGACAACCTCGCCGGGCTGGACGAGCTTGGCAACGCCGACGGGATCATGCTGCTGACGATAAACAAAAATACGCAGGAGCTTATCATGACCTCGGTGCTGCGCGACACGCGGGTCAATGTGCCGAATGATTATGGCATGAAGATCACCTCGACATACCATAAGGGCGGCGTACCGCTGCTGCGCGAGGTGTTCGAGCTTAACTTCAACATCCCGGTGGATAATTACATTCTTGTCAACTATCTCAACGTTGTGGACATCATAGATGCGCTCGGCGGGGTGGACATAGATCTGACGGCGGACGAGATAAAGGCAATGTCCGGAAAAATTGCGAACATAGAAAATCTTGTGGGCGCGGATGAGGGCGCGAACGCGATAAGTGCGGATGAGGCCGGGCTGCTGCATCTCAACGGGGTGCAGACGGCGGCGTATCTGCGCATCCGTCCGTCGAGCAGCGGGGATGACCGCGGCAGGACGGAGCGCGCGCGGAAGGTCGTGGCGCAGGTGTTCGACAAGGTCAAGGACATGAGCGGAAACGAGCTTCTCGCGTTTGCCAACGGCTTTCTGCCGAACATAGATACGGACATGACGGATAATGAGCTTATGACGCTTGCGATGAACTCCGAAATGCTCATGGGGTATGATCGCGTGAGCGACCGCATCCCGCACGATGAGGACTATACGTCCTCCGACGACGGCAACTACTACGTCCTGCCAGACTACGACACGGTGAACGAGAAGCTCTACAAGTCCGTGTACGAGGGCGTCAGGTGACAAAAAAGAGACGCTGCGATGCCCATTGCATGCTGTTCCTCTGATGTTCTGTTAGATTCTGCTGTTTCTATTGCAATACACTCAAATTTGTGGTATTCTAAATATTGTAGTATTTTGGCGCTTTTTGTTAGCGCCTGCACAATGCAGAAAACTGCAGGCAGAGTACACGAAGAATGAGTGAGGAACAGTGAATGACAGCAAGAAAAGAAAACGATGAAATAGACCTTCTGGCGCTTGTAAAGGTGCTGTGGAGCAAGGTGATTCTTCTGGTGCTCGCGGCGCTGATTGCGGGCGCGGCGGTGTTCGCCGGAACATTCGCGGTGCAGCGCTACAGAACGGAGCACGCCAAATACGAGGCGGCAGTTTCCCTGTATGTTGCAAACTATAATATAAACAATAAACACATAACCTCCGATTCTGCAAACTATTCTGTATCCTCTGTATCCTCTGTATCCCCGCTTGGCGGAACAGCGTCGGACTCCCTTATGGAAACATACTTATTTATCCTTAGATCCAGAACCACGCTGGACGACGTTATCGCGGCGGCAGACCTGCCGTACAGCTACGAGGAGCTTCTGGGGATGATTTCCGCGGAGGCGGTCGATGAGACCGCGGCGTTCACCGTCACGGTCAAGAGCGGGAGCCCTGCGGAGGCGGAGCTTATTGCCAACACCGTTGCAGAAATCCTGCCGGGCAAAATAGCCGAGCTGATGGAAGGCAGCACCGTGCGCATTGTGGACTATGCTGTCACGCCGGCGCACCGTTCCGTGCCCGCGCTCAGCTTCACAAAGAATACGCTCATCGGCGCGCTGCTTGGGCTGTTCGTCGCCGCGGCAGCCGTGACGGTGAAGTTCATCCTCAGCGACGTTATCCTGTCTGCGGACGATCTCAAGGCGATGTTCCCGGACATCCCGGTGCTGGCGCTTATCCCGAATATGCGCCTGAGCGAGAAGAAGGAGTATTACTTCGCCTCGCATTACTGCGGCGATGCGGGCAAATGCAGCGCGGACGGGAAGAAGTTCGCCGCTGCGAGCAAGCAGCAGACAAGCTGCGGGCAGATCTGCGAGGATATGAGCTTTGCAGCAAGCGAGGCGTTCAAGCGCCTTATGACAAACGTGATGATGTCCTTTGACAAGGGCGACGCGGGCTGCCGTGTCATCGGCGTCACGAGCGCCCAGCCCGGCGAGGGCAAGAGCACGGTTTCGCTCAGCCTTGCCTGCTCCCTGTCGCAGCTTGGCAAGCGTGTGCTGCTTATTGACGCGGATATGCGCCGCCCGTCGCTCGGCACAAGGCTTGGTCTGAAGCCTTCTCCGGGGCTGAGCGGCATCCTCGGCGACATGGGCAAAATCGCCCCGGCGATACAGAAATATAAGAGCAGCACCGGTGATGCGGCTTTTGACGTTATCACCGGCGGGGATATACCGCATAACACGCTGCAGCTTCTGAACTCCGCTCAGATGGAGCGGCTGAGTGCGGCGCTGAGACCGGAATATGACTATCTCATCATTGACACGCCCTCCATGGGAGCGGTTATAGACGCAGTGCCGGCGTCAGAGCAGGCAGATGGGATGGTTGTCGTAGTGCGCGAGAACACCTGCCACGCCGGGATTTTGCGCGACTGCGTTGATCAGCTCAGGTTTGCGCACGCGAACTTGCTGGGCTTCGCGGTCAACGACACGCTTGAAGGCGCGGCGAAGGAGTACCGGTGCAGCGCGTGCACATGATGCGGCAGGGAAAGCCGTAATAGGCAAAGCATTCCACAGAAAAGGAAGAATGAGCAAACGCAATGGATAAGATGAAACATGACATTTTGATTTTCGCTGTAAAGACGCTCAATGTATTGTACATGACAGCAGCGTTTGCCTTTGCCTGGGTCAAATACTATGCGCCGGATGCGGCAATTGTTTATTACAATAACCGCGGCGATATTCTCCTGATATTTATTTTTCTGCTTTTGTATGTGCTCATTGGGCGTACATATGACGCATTGGAGATCTCAATGTCAAGGAAGCTGGAGATAGTGTACAGTCAGATGCTGACGCTGCTGTTTGCAGACGTGATCATGTATCTGCTCATCCTGCTTCTCACAAAGCATTTGCCGAAGGTTTTCCCACTGCTGATTGTCGGCGCCGTGCAGGTGCTTGGCTCTGCGGTGTGGGCTTTCCTTGCTCAGATCTGGTATTTTCACACATTCAGCGCAAAGCCGACGGTCGTTGTTTATGATGACCGCGACAGCATTCCCGGGCTTATCAAAGACTATGGCTTTGACAGAAAATTTGACGTCATCCGCGTTGTGGATTCCGTGACGTGCATGGAGGAGCTGTCTCTTCTGGAGGATGCGGAGGTCGTGTTTCTCTCCGGCATCAGAAGTCATGACCGGAATGTAATTTTGAAATACTGCGTGGCAAACGACAAGAGGACGTATGTAATGCCGCGCATTGGCGATGTCATCATGAGCGGCGCAAAACGGATGCATATGTTCTATCTGCCCATGCTCCGGGTGGATCGATACCATCCCCCGGTGTCGTATCTTTTTGTCAAGAGAGCGTTTGACATTATTGCGTCGCTGTGTGCGCTGATAATTCTCTCCCCGCTGCTTCTGGTCGTTTCAATAGCGATCAAATCCACCGATGGCGGTCCTGTGATATATAAGCAGACCCGTCTCACCAGGGACGGGAAGGAGTTTCAGATGCTGAAATTCCGCTCTATGCGCGTGGATGCCGAGAGCGACGGCGTTGCCCGCCTCTCGACCGGCGATGCGGACGACCGCATCACCCCGGTTGGCAGGGTGATCCGAAAGACGAGGATTGACGAGCTGCCGCAGCTGATAAATATATTGGCAGGGGATTTGACTATAGTGGGACCGCGCCCTGAAAGACCGGAAATTGCCGAGTACTATGAAATGGAAATGCCCGAATTTGTTCTGAGGCTTCAGGCTAAGGCTGGGCTGACCGGTCTGGCGCAGGTTTATGGCAAGTATAATACGACCCCGTATGACAAGCTCCAGATGGATCTGATGTACATCGCAAAGCCCAGTATCGTCGAAGATCTGCGTATAATCTTTGCAACGGTTAAAATTCTGTTTATGCCTGAATCCACCGAGGGCGTGGCAGTGGGCGCGACGACTGCGATGAGCGGGAAGGGTCAGTGAGATGGATGATGGCACATAATGGCGCACTGGCAGCTGCGCGGCGCTTAGAGGATTGCTGCCGGCTCAGACTCTTTGAGATGAGTATGGGCTGTTTTGATGTGGAGAGAGGAATGAGGACACAGGGCGATGTTGCATGAAAATTTCGGACTGATAAGCATTATCATGGCAGCCTACAACGCAGAGAAAACGATAGAGCAGGCTATCAATTCTGTGCTGGATCAGACCTACCCCAATTTCGAACTTCTTGTGGTGAATGACTGCTCGAAGGACAGGACGGTGGAACTGGTCAGAAATATTGCGGCAAAGGACAGTCGCGTGCGCCTTATTTCTAATGCAGAGAACTGCGGCGTGTCCTATACGCGCAAGCATGGTTTGAAAGAGGCGAAGGGTTCATGGATCGCAATTCTTGACAGCGATGATGCGTGGGCACCGGAAAAGCTTGAAAAGCAGATTGCTCTTCAAAAGAGAATGAATGCCGATCTTCTTTTCACGGGCTCTGCTTTTATGGACTCGGATGGACGGCCAATCGACTGGTATCTTCATGCTCCGGCGGAAGTGAGCTATCGGCAGCTGCTGAAGCAGAATGTGCTATCCAATTCCTCTGCGCTGGTGCGCAAGGAGTTGTATGCAAAGCATTATGCAGTTGGCGACGGGATGCACGAGGACTTTGCGATTTGGCTCAGTATCCTGAAAGAAAGAAAGAAAGCCTATGGTGTGGATGAGCCGCTGCTCATCTATCGCATTGCAAAATCATCGAAGTCGGGCAACAAGGTCAAGGCTGCGAAGATGAACTTGAATACATATCGGTATGTCGGATTGAACCCGATAGAGGCTGCTTATTATGAGGGCTGGTACATGTTGAGGAACATGGCAAAATACACTAAGCTAAAAATTTCCAATCGGGGGGGGGTAACACAGAGTAACCCCGATAGAGAAATCTATATTGTTAATTTCTCCGCTCCTGCACTGTATGAATGTAAACAGTGGAGGGCGGCATGATGGCTTCAGAGTATTCTGTTTTAATGTCAGTATACCGTAAAGAAAAGCCGGAGTATTTGAAACAAGCAATCGAGAGCATTCAGGCACAGACACTCCCAACGGATGATTTTGTGCTTGTGTGCGATGGTCCATTGAATGATGGGTTGAATGAGGTGATCATCCAAAAGCAACAGGAGATGGGAGCAACTCTGAATGTTGTTCGCCTCGCAAAGAACGGCGGACTTGGCAATGCACTCAATGAAGGCATAAAGCACTGCAAAAATGAGTTGGTTGCCAGGATGGACAGTGATGACATTGCGTATCCGGATCGCTGTGAAAAACAGATTGCTGTGTTCAATACACACCAAGAAGTGAGTATTTGTTCCGGCATTGTAGAGGAGTTTACAACTGATCCGAACACCGTTGACACAAAGCGTATGCCGCCGGAAACAAATGCTGAAATCGTAGAGTTTGCAAAGAAGCGCAATCCGTTCAATCATCCTTGCGTGATGTACAAGAAATCCGCAGTTGAGGCGGTTGGCTCCTATCAGGATTTCTATCTGTTGGAGGATTATTACCTTTGGATTAGGATGCTGATGGCCGGGTATCAAGGCTACAACATTCAAGAGCCGCTGCTCCACATGAGGGCTGGCTCGGATATGTATCTAAGAAGAGCCGGTTGGAAGTATGCAAAGACGCAGGCAAAGCTGTTCAAGTTTATGAAACAGCAAGGATTTATTGGAGAAGGACAATACATAAAGAGCTGCGTGATTCGCAGTGGGTCATCGCTCGCTCCTAACTGGCTGCGGAAGTTTATGTTTGAGAGGATACTGAGGAAGTAGAAGAGGGGAATTGTATGACTAAAATCAGTGTTATTGTTCCGGTTTACAAAGTGGAAAAATATCTTGACCGTTGTGTGAAATCTATTATTGGTCAGACATATCCTGATTTTGAGCTGATTCTTGTAGATGATGGTTCACCTGATAAGTGCCCACAAATGTGCGATGAATGGGCGAAAAAAGATAGCCGCATTCAAGTGATGCATAAAGAAAACGCCGGCGCAAGTTCTGCTAGAAATGCAGGGCTAAAAATTGCAAAAGGTAATTGGATTGCTTTTGTAGACAGCGATGATTGGCTGGACAAAACTGCGCTAAAAACACTGTATGATCTCGCCAATAAATATAATGTTCCAATGGCAATTGGAGGAATGCGAGTAGTACAGGAGTACGCAGATACGCAGGCTATGGCAAAGCAAGATGCTGTGGTGCTATCCCGTGTAGACTTAATGAACCGCTTTTTTCGGCTGAACGGCGAGCCTGACACGCATAGTGTGTGTGGGGCAATTTTTCGGCGTGATATTCTGGATGGCTACACTTTTATTGAAGGCAAGATGAATGAAGATGTAGAGGCATGTTACTACCTTGCGAGAAAATGTGAGGCTGCGGTCTATACAGATGCGCCGCTCTATAATTATTTTAAAAATGTTGAGGGTGTGACAAACAGCGGATTCAGTAAAAAGAAGCTGGATTTGCTTGATATTTGGGATGTGGTTCAAAAGCAGGTTGAACAATATACCCCGGAATATAGTTGTGCTTGTATGATGAATTGCAAACGGGCGCGTTTTACGCTTTTGACACAGATGTATCTGAATGGATATGACCATCATGATCCTTTTATGATCGAAACAAGGAAAAAATTAAAAAGAGACGTGCGTGGGGCGTTTTGGGAACTGATGAAATGGAGAATGCCAGTTAGCCGGAAAATACTGATGGCTTTGATTAGCCTATAATGTGGTGTATAGGAGCAAAAAATTGTTTGAATTGACGAATTTAAACTATATCCTTATAATAATAGAGGGAAGTCTATTTTTAAAAGGATTTAAACGGGAAAAAGCTTGGTTAATTATTGTGGCAACACAACTCGTTTTACTCTTAGGACTGAGAGGCTCTACAGTTGGAATAGATACTCAAACATATATAGATTTATTTTGGGCAGTAAAAAGTGGATGGGGAATTGGTTGGCTAGAAATTGGAAATCAAATTATCTATAGCATAACAGCAACTATTTTCAATAAGCCTGTGTGGTTACTTCTAATATATGCGACTATAACTGTTATACCAGTTCTAAAGGTTATTGAAATAGATTCCAGAAATGCTTTCTTTTCTATAATTATCTACACCGGCTTAATGTATTATTATTGGGCATTTAATGCAATGAGACAGGCGGCGGCTATGAGTATTGCGTTTTTGGCAATCAGTAATTTGGAAAGAAACAAAAATATAAAATATTTTGTATTGACTTTTTTTGCTGCAACAGTTCATAAGAGCGCATTGGTCGTCCTGCTTTTTTGGATTGTGAAAAAAACAGGGATACGAGCAAATAAGAATTGGAGTGTATGGATAATAGCACTGTCTAGCATGGGATTGCTGTTTGGTGAGAAAGTGGTTTCACAGGGATTGATACTTTTTCAATCATATGCGGGGTATATTGATAGTATATTTGCCGGAAATGGCAATGTTCTCAATCCGATTTTGTTTCTGTCAATATTCCTGTTTATTATTCTCACTCAAAGTCATTTGAGCGAAAATGAATTGTTTTATTTAACCATGCTCGGAATAGGAGTTATTCTATATTTTGTATCTATAAAAATTCAAATTGTAAATCGCTTGACATATTATTTTACGATGCCACTTATAGTATTATTGCCAAATTGTATCGAATCGTTAAAGAAGCAGAATAAACTAATATCAAAAGGGATATTTTTTGTCGGAATCAGTTTATATCAATTTCTGTTGATTCTAAAAGGTGCACAAGGAATTGTTCCATACCGCTTTTTTTGGCAATAAACTTATTTCTTTAATAGGAGAAAACAGTAAAGATGAAAATTATATACTTTTTAAAAAAGGGGTTCCAATTTTTCCCTCCATGTTTGGCTCAAGTTTTAATGTTAAATGATATGGGTGCGGACTTAGTAGTGTATCACGGAATCAATTCGACATATATTGATAAACTTTTTGATTCAAGAAATATAGAACATTATTTGCTTGAATCTGACAACTTGAAAAACTCCAAAGTAAACTCTGTTAAAAAGCTTATTGCCTACAAGACTGAAGTCGAGCGCATTATTGCTGAACTTCCAAGATATAAAATCCTTTGGTTCGGAAATTGTGAATCTTTTATGACGTTAGGTAAAAGCTTGGAGAATAAAAAATTTGTAGCATCTGTTTTGGAGTTATATGATGATCAGAAGTGGATTGATTTGTGTCTGAAGCGCATTTTGCCTAATGCTGCACTTATAATTTGCTGTGAAAGGCATCGTTCAGCTATTATGAAAAGTAGGTATAAATTAAAAACGGCTCCCGTTGTTATGCCTAATAAGGCATATGAGATTTCTGATAGGAATAATAAAGAAGCCGACTTCAATAATATCAACCCAAACATTTTAGAAACAATACAGAGATATAAGGATAGTAGGATTATATTATACCAGGGAATTATCGGTCGAGATAGGCCGCTTGTGAATATTGCTCAGGCATTGGCTGTGATTGATGATCCGAATGTTGTATTCTGGATTATGGGAAAAGGCGACACACGGCTTTTCGACGAAGTAAAAAAAATATATTATCGAACAGTCTATTTTGGCTATGTGCCAAGCCCGCAACACCTGCTCATTACGCAGTATGCACATATTGGAATCGCAAATTATGATTACTCAAATCTGAATAACGTTTTTTGTGCTCCGAATAAAATTTACGAGTATGCGAAATTTGGAATGCCAATGCTGACATCGGATAATATTGGACTAACAGAAACAGTAGGTGCAGCTGGTGCAGCAGAGTGTGTTGATTTTTCCAATGTTGCAGAAGTAAGAAATGGGCTTGATAAGATATTGAGTGATTATGAGTGTTATCATGAGAGAGCTAAAAGGTTCTATGAGCAGACAGATAATTTAGCAACAATGGATCGGATTTATAAGAAGTTGATTGAGGCAAGCAAAAAATAATGCTCGTTTTCGGTATACGTTAGGAAGCAATCAAAATGAGCCCACTGGTCAATGAACTAAAGAAACGGAAAATGTTGAAACGCTTGCCTGCGTAACAGGTCAGCATCGTAAGATGCTGGATCAAGCGCTGGAAGTATGCTCGGCTGTCCCTGATTATGATTTGTCTATTATGAAGGTCAAACAGCCCTTATTTGATGTAATGGTCAATATCCTTGACGTATCAAAAATGTACTAGAAGAAGTAAAACCTGATCTCATGTTGATACATGGCGACACGTCAACTACATTTGAGACAGCGCTGGCTTGTTTCTATTTGCAGGTTCCGGTTGGTCATTTTGGGGCAGGACTGCGTACCTATAACATCTACAGCCCGTATCCGGAAAAGTTCAATCGGCATTGCAGACATTCTTGGAGACAAGTAAGGTACTTAATGTAAATGAATATAAAAAAGTTTCTGAAAAGCGAAATGGTATCTAATGGTCTATGGATGTATGCCCTGCAATTTTTTAATCTGGTAGTGCCACTGTTGACACTTCCCTATATTACAAGGGTTTTAGGCGCAAGTTCTTATGGTGTTTTCTCCATTTCATTAAACATTCTTACATATCTTCAAGTTGTTGTAGAATATGGATTCGGCATGTCGGCTACTAGAAAAGTAGCCACCGAATTAGATGATAAGCTTTTAAATCGAACATTTACAACGGTTGTCTTAGGACGAACCGTGTTACTTATCGGATGCATTCTTATAGGTGTAGTATATATTTCATTGAATTTAAACAACTTAAAACTATGTGGTAGCTTTGCGATATTGATGATATGCCTTTTGGGATATTGCGTCCAAACGAACTGGATCTTTCAGGGAAAAGAAGATATGAAATATATTTCAATCGTCAATGTTCTTGGAAGAACGATTTCAACCGTATTAGTTTTTGCATTAGTCAATAGTGCAAACGATTTGATTCTATACAGTTTACTATATTCGATTTCTCCTTTTTTGAGCGGGTTTGTTGGTCTTTTTATTGCAAAAAAGAAATACCGTCTAAAATTTGTAAAAGTGAAAATTAGTGAGGTTTTTGAGGAATTAAAGGATGGTTTCTATGTATTCACAACCCAGCTCTGTTCTAAGGTGTTCGGATCCATCGGAATTACATTTTTGAGCATTTTTGCAACCAGCTATGAAGTTGGTGTGTTTTCTGCAATTCAGAAGATACCTACTATAATGATTTTGCTATGGACTCCAATTTCACAGATTTTATATCCAATTGTGAGCAAAAAATTTATAGCCAGTCTTGACGATGGATATTTCTACGTGCTGAGATTGAGAAAGAAATTATTAGCTATATTTTCGCTGATTGCGCTGATTGTCTGTGTGTTTTCAAAATTTGTGGTCAATCTGCTTTATGGAGCAGAGTATGCTCCATATTATGTTTGGCTTGTCCCCTTGTCTTTATGGTTGATTGTTTCTATTGACAATAATCTGTGGGGAATTCAAATCTTATTGGGAAGTGGGCATGATAAAGAATATGGAGAGGCATTTGCTCTTGGAGTTGTAGCAACGATTCTTCTCAATTTTTCACTTATTGCTATTTTTTTTGCAAACGGTGCTGCCATTGCACCACTACTATCAGAGCTTGTATTAAATTTGACACTTCGCAAGAAAATCATCAATATAAGAAAGCGAGAATTATAAAAGTCGCATGGGTAAGAACAGTGCGTAAACTATACAAGTTATTAAACTGTATTGAACATTTAAGCAGCGCATAAAATTTACTAATTATAAGAGAAGAACCTCACGCTAAGATTGAGAAGCATCTGATGAGAGGAAATGGTACATGTTTGTAAAGAAGATGTCGCAGTTCCTGATAGACGTTACAAACAACAGCAACGTATGCGCCCATATGAAAATGCAGTCGCTCTATACGGATTACAGAAGAAAAAAGGCGCATCTGGGAGCCAAGGTCAGAGAGATGTTTTTCAAAGAATTGAAACAAGACCGTGGATTTAGGAGAGTAGCAAGAAAATGTAGATCTAAGATATACATTAGGAATACAAAAAACTGCATATAAAATGAGTTTTTATAGAGGGAGGAGAGATAATGTAAATACCAAACAACAGTAACGCTATTGAGAAAGGATTGATGCTTGATAAAAGACAATCGATAAAAGGGAGCATGGCGTGAACGCACAAAAGTAAAAAAAGGAAATACCATAGGAAAAACAGCCTTTATGGTGAAACTGTAATTACGTCATCATGATTGCGCTCGATCACTCCGTATGCTCCGCAGCGTTAATATCAGCACAGCAGATCTTGGCAATAGAACTAAACATGGCATAATACTTCAAAACCATCTATAAAACACAGAGGAGAAGGATATGGAAAATACCTTATCAATTATAGCGTTGGTTGTATCGGTTTTCACCTTAATTGCGAATTTTATAAGAAACAATTATGCGCGTAGTTCATTTGAAGACAAGGTCTATGAAAGATTTGTACAGATGTGGACTGACATAGATAAAGTGTTTATCGAGCACCCGAATATGCACAAATTTTTTTATTATGACAGGGTGAGTCAAACTTATGCAAAGCTTCTGCCGGGAGACAAAGATTTTGGACTAGGGATATGTATTGCGGAAATGTTCCGTGATGCATTTCAGTATGCTGCTCCATTAGAAAAATACCTCAGTGAAAATGACAAACAATCATATGAGGACTACAAAAAAATGATTGCAGCTTCACCCATAGTCCAAGCTTCACTTGTCCGCTATCAATGGCACTGACAGGAAATAATATACATATAACCTAGATACATAGAACCCAGAACAGGAATCCAAAGCAGAGCCCTCCTGCGCGTCATTCAAACATCAGCTGCACAAATTGCCGAAATAGTACGAGTCTCTGTGAAATAGAATGAACAGAGGTGAGAAAATGCTTGACACGGCGATACTACTGCTGATGAACGGACTGCTGATGACGCTGAGGATAGCGCCGGGAGACTCGTTTCCAAAGCCGCTGGAGGCGGAAGAGGAGCGAGAATGTCTCTCCCGCTGGGCGGAGCACGGCGATGTGGAGGCGCGCAACAAACTTGTTGAGCATAACCTGCGGCTCGTGGCGCACATCATGAAGAAATACTACACGCAGACGGATAATATCGACGATCTGATCTCAATCGGCACGATAGGCTTGATAAAGGGCATAAACACCTACCGCGCCGATAAGGGCGTCCGCCTCGCAACTTACGCCAGCAGATGCATTGAGAATGAAATCCTTATGTATTTCCGTGCGCAGAAGAAGACGGCAGGGGATGTGAGCCTGTCGGACGCGCTGGATGTGGACAGCGACGGAAACGGTCTGTCGGTGATGGATGTTGTTGCGTGTGAGGATGACATGGCGGATGTCATCGGCAGTGAAGAGATATGCCGGAGTCTGCGCGAGTGCGTGCAGCATGAGCTGACGGAGCGGGAGGGAATGATAATCACTCTGCGCTATGGGCTTGGCGGAGCAAAGCCGATGACCCAGCGCGAAACGGCGAAGCTATGCGGTATAAGCCGCTCGTATGTATCGCGCATAGAAAAACGCGCGCTGGAAAAGCTGCGCGCGGCATTGGGAGAGGACGCAAACCCGGGATGATTATGCCTGCTCCGGCGCACAGCGCCGGAGTATTTCAGCATATTTACACACAAGTGGGGCACATGGCAAGTGATCATGCGGCCAATCAGGCTTTATAATGCGCCTTGTGGAGCACGGGTGGGTAACATCTGCCAGAGCACTTGAATTTGTGCAGAGCATGTGCTATAATACCTCCGTCTTTGATAAATTCTGCCCGGTTAGGGCAGCGAAAGGCGGGTGTGCAGATGAAGAAAAAAACACTTTGGATCATCACAATGGCATTTCTGTGCCTTGTTCTATATACCATCGTTATATCCCGGATGAACCGCCAGACAAATGTTATTTTCGGCGGCGTTGACGGCGCGTATGTCAGCTCCGACAGCGTCACGTTCCTTGACCCAAACGCGACCGAGGAAACGCCGGAGCCGACGGAGGACATCTGGCCGGATATTGACATCACGCTGGACATATATTCGATAGTGAACGAGGACAATCTTCTTTCCTCGGCATATGAACCGACGGTAACAAGAATAGAGATCACAAAATATATGTATTTCCGTTCCGATCATGTTGACGAGCTGAACGCGATGCTTGCGGCGATGCAGGAGGCGGGCTTCACTCCGTTTGTGTGGGGCGCATACAGAACGTATTCATACCAGAGTCAGCTGTTCAACACAAAGGCGAGCCAGATAGCCTACGAAATGTCCGGCGGCAAGACGGTCGATTTTGACGACCCATCAGGCATATATCAGGAGGCGGTCGAGGAGGCAAAGAAGATAACCATGCTGCCCGGCGCAAGCGAGCATCAGCTCGGTCTCGCGGTAGACCTGCTGGACAAGGCGCGCACCAAGGTCGTATATGAGGACATGGACCCTGACTTCTTCGCCTGGCTGGACGAGCACTGCGCCGAGTATGGCTTCATCAAGCGCTACCCCACGCGCAAGCTGCTGCTGACCGGCTGGGACGAGCCGTGGCATTACCGCTATGTCGGCGAGGAGGCCGCCAAATTCATCATGGAGCAGGGAATATGCCTGGAGGAATTCTACGCGCATTATGTCCCGGACTTCACGTACTGAAAAACGCATGGATGTGCGGCAAGCCGGAGGATGCCGTCCCGCCGTTCAACGTCCGTTTTTCGGGCTGTGCGCTCTGCCCGAATAATCGGAAAAGCCGGGAGCTGGGACGGAGATGCAGCTGCAAATGAGCGAGAAAAAAATCTCGCTTTTCCGCAAAAATGTAGGTTAGTCAATGATGAGTTACACATTAGGAAAAGAAAAAAGGACATCGCTG
>ERZ808240.2782-NODE-2782-length-18303-cov-5.072720_pt1 | contig 18303 bp, 15 predicted proteins | sample MGYA00521084_ERZ808240 | MGnify/ENA primary metagenome ERZ808240 (study PRJEB31516, sample SAMN03275571) | gut metagenome | biome: mammalia-associated habitat; material: feces | host: Papio cynocephalus | place: Kenya | collected 2012-08-06 ... | reverse complement strand
TATGTCTTTTTCTTGTACTTTTGGCTCTTTTTTACTTTTCAGATACACCCTAGGAATATCGCAAAAAACACACAGCTTGTTCCGTTGCGTCGTTTTGCAAAAACATCCAGAGGCCCAGAATTGTTCTTTCCAGAGCTGTCCAGAAGAAAAATCCCTAAGAGCGTTGATAAAACCGCTGCTATAACAAGTGCAACGCAAATCAAAAAAGTCATTCTGCGGTTCTCCTAGCGGCAAAAATCAAATACGAATCCCACGCTGAATCAGCTTTCGTTTCAGTTCGGCATGGTCTTTGTTAAATACGATGCCATCCATACCCTCGCGCATACCTGCTTCAATGTTGGGAACGGTATCGTCAATAAACAAGCACTCAGATGGATTCAAGGAAAATTTCTTGAAAAGGGCATGATAGATTTCAACTTCCGGTTTCAACATTTTTACATCCGAAGAAATCAGCGTTCCATCAAACAAGGAACTTACTTCTGCTTTTCTCCAGTAAATGTGCTGACGAGCACAGGCGTTGGAGAACAGATATAGGCGGTAGCCATTGGCCTTCAATGCTTTGACAAGTTCCACAGAACCCTCTACGGGGAGCAGTGGTTCATCCCAATGCTCAATCAAATCACAAGCGATTTTGCGAAGATGTTCCGGAATATGAGGAAGGATACGCTCTTCCATCTCTCTCTCGTCCAGTGTGCCACGATCTAGCATGATCCACTCCGGTGAGCGAAATATCTCATTTTGCAGAGTACGCTTTTCATCTTCAGAAATCGAATAACGGCTGAGAAACAGCTCTGGTTCAAATCGAATCAGAACATTACCCATGTCGAAAATAATATTTTTAATCGTTGCTTTTTCTTGAATGTCAGACATTTTATGAAAATCCCCTTATTAAAACTTTTCAAATCAGGCAATCCGGCAATTATATTGCAAAAGTTCCTGAATCGTATTTGAAATTCCATGATTCCAAGAAGGAGCACAAATCACATCAGCAACTTCTTTCAAGTCATCGCAGGCATTTCCCATAGCAACGCCGCATCCAGCCCATTGAATCATTTCAATGTCATTCCGGCTATCGCCAAAAGCAATACATTCATCTCCGCGAAGATTCAAATTCTTAAAAAGCCGTTTCAGGGCAGTCATTTTGTTGATATTGGGGTTAAACACATCGCACTCGGACTCATCGAAGAAAAGTTCGACACGGTAATCACCGGTTCGCGCAGCCAATTCCTGCTTCATTTCATCGCAGCCGCGAATCGTAAAGCCAATCGGCAGTTCCTTCTTGTGGTGATCCATAGTAGTACATTCCACAAAATCATCGTGGCTCAGGTGAAAATTTGAGAACATCTGGAACATTTCGTCCGGGCGATTGTAGAGATAGCTGTTGGTTTCATACTTCAGCATCAGACCGTTGTTGTATTTGCGGGTCAGCTCAACAACATATTCGGTTTGCTCAAAGGTGAAACGCTCAGCAAAAATCTCGCGGCCGAAACGATCTTGAATGCTGTGACCGTTGGCCGTAACGTAGTAATCTGCCGGAATCCGTGACAAGCATTCTGCGCCGAGCAAGGGGTAGGAACGCCCGGAGGCAATGATGATTGTCACACCTTGAGTCTTTAGACGGTTGATTGATTTGATTGTTGATTCGTGGATTTTTTGCTCTTTGTAATCAAACAAAGTGCCATCCACATCGAAGATTGCTGCACGAATATTGCTCATTTTACAAGCTCTCCTTTCCGGCTGTCAAATGAAAAGGGAGATGCCACTATACCACAAAAAAAGTCGCACGTCAAGAACGTGCGACAAAAAATCGGCAAAATGATGAAATCAACTGTGCAGAATCACAACAGTCTTACAAATGGCCTACCACCCGGTTGAAGGCTTTTTCACGGTTGGCTGCACATTCTTTTGTGTTGCGGCGAAAGTATTCGGTATAGAGCAGATCGGAGATAAAAGAAAAGCCAGAGCACAAAGGAAGAGAACTATTCATACGCTTGGTGTGCATAACACTACAAATCAGAACTTCATCGCACAATTCAGTCAAAGAAGATTGCGAATAGCGCGTAACAGCGACTACTTTAGCACCACTTGACTTGGCATAACGAGCCACATCGACAGCACTGATAACCTCGCCAGAATAGGAGTAGATGATCACAAGACTGTCCTTCGTCATCATAGAAGTGGACAACGCCTGTGATGCAGCATCCAAAACGCAATGGAATTTTGTGGATACTTCCATGAACTGCAAATGCGCAGCTAGTGCGATCGGGAGCATATTCCCTGTGCCAACAAAGTGAACATCCGCAGCGGCTTCGATCATATCGCTGACACGAGAAAACGCTCCCTGATCCAAACCGGCAACGACTTTGCCAAATACAGTATCATAGGCCGAGACCATTTTTGTCATCATCTCGGAAACTGTGTCTTCTGGTGAAATGTCCGCAGATTTTACGGCAGCATCCCTACGATTGGCAAGAGAACGAGCCAACTCCAGCCGAAATTCCTGATAGCCATTCAGAGAAAGATGGCGGCAAAAACGCGACAATGTAGAAACACCAACGCCAATGCTTTCTGCCAATTCGGAAATTGACTGATTTACGACATCTTCGGCGTGTGCAAGAACATACGAAGAAACTTTTTGTTCCACCGGACTGAATAAGCTCTGCATATCCGCAATCTGGGTCAAAACGTCAAATGTGTATGCCATGAAGCACCTCTAACAAAGCAATTAGCCTTTTAGCGCAGAAGCCAAATGAAAAAGGCCAAAAAATTGGAGCTTATATTATACCATTTGTTCAGGCAAAATTCCATTGACATTCTGTCGGAAGAACGGAAGGTTTTTTTGTTGAAAAAGCGATGTAAAATCTACGAAAAAAGTCTTGAAGGATTGGAAATAATTTTCTATAATAGAGGCGACGAATGGGAAATTATTTCCCAGTTGTTTTTACCTGTCAAGAGCAGACCAGACAAAAAAGGGGATTCTTATGAAAAAGATTTCGCGTCGTACATTCCTGAGTGCGATGGCAGCTATGGGTGCTGCCGGTGCGCTGACCGCCTGCGGCGGTTCTTCGGCTTCTTCCGGCAGTGCAGCAGCATCTTCTTCCGCTGCTTCGGCTGTAACGGGAAGCACCGAGTATGAGAACGTCATCAATCTGCCTACCACCTCGAACCGTATCAGCACGAAACTGGATGCTGTTTGGGTCAACCGTGGCGATCTGTACAAGGTTATCATGTTCCGCAGCCTGTTGCTGGCTACTCCTGATCTGGAAGATGTAAAGCCGGATCTGGCAGAAAGCTATACCGTTTCGGATGACAATCTTACCTATACCTTCGTGATGAAGGACGGCGTCAAGTGGCACGATGGCGAGCCTCTTACGGCAGAGGATGTTAAGTGGAGCGTGGAGGCTGCACTTCAGGGTTCTCTGCTGAATGGTATTTATAGCACCGCTTTTAGCGCGATTGAAGGCTATAAAGAATTCAAGGATGGCAGCGCATCGGAGCTGACTGGCGTTACGGTCGATGGCAATACGGTGACGTTCCAGCTCGCAAAGACCAGCGCAACTTTCCTGCGCGTGATGGCTCAGTTTGCAATTCTGCCCAAGCATTGTCTGGAAAATGCTGACCTGCTGCAGCTTCAGAATGATACCTATTGGCAGGCTCCCATTGGCAATGGTATGTACAAGCTGAAGGAGTTCAATCCCGGTAACTATGTCGTTTATGAGCCGTTTGAGGATTACGATGGAGATCATCCGACCTTTGATGAACTGCGTGTGACGGCTGTTGGTGATAACGTTTCGGCTGCGAAGAGTGGTCAGGTGGACTACTTCTTCACCAGCGATCCGGATGTGATTCAGCAGTTGGATCAGCTTCCGAACATGACGAAGTATCCGGTGGACATCAACTATTATCGTTATCTGGTCTGCAACATTGCAGATGAGAACGGTGTTCCCAATGAGAAAATCTCTGATCCCCGTGTCCGCAAGGCACTGCTGATGGCCATTGACCGTGCTTCTATTGTGGAGAGCTTGTACAAGGGACTGGGCACTGTAACGGATGCTGGCATTCCTGCACAATCCAGTGATTACGCAGCACCGGAGGCTTATGAGTATAATCCTGAAAAGGCAAAGGCTCTGCTGGATGAGGCTGGCTTCGATTACAATCAGACCATTAAGCTGCGCTACTACGCATCGGATATGGCATCTGCCAACATGATGGAAGCAATCGCATTTGCATGGGGCGATCTTGGCGTTAAGGTTGACGTTGCAAAGTTCCAAGGCGATGCAAACGAAGAACTGTTCAACATCCGTGATTATGACTTCTCTCTGAAGGCTCTGTCCGCATTTACCTGCGATGAGTATTACGGCGAGTATGTCAGTTCTAATAACAACTTCCGTAAGATTCTGGGCAATGCAACGGACTTCGATGCTCTGGTTGGCGAGCTGGGTGAAACCGCAGATGCTGCAAAGCGCAAAGAAATCTTCAAGAAGTTGCAGGCACTGGAACAGGAAAAGCTGTTCAAGCTGCCGCTGGCTTGCTTCGGCATGAACGTCTATATCAATACGGATAAAATCGACATCGGCGATACCGTATTCGGCAACCCGCTGTATGCGTACGACCTGAAGCTGGCACAGTGGCAATTGAAGTGATTGCGTACTAATAATATAAGGTAATATAATTCGTAGCGTTCCCTTTATCGGGCTGGGCATTCCCGTAGCCCAGCCCGATATTTTTTAGAAAGGAAGCGAAAAAGTATGCTAAAGTACTTTACTAAACGGCTTATGATCGTGATACCAATGATGCTTTTAATTAGCGCGCTGGTATTCTTTTCTATGCAACTGATGCCGGTTGACCCGATTTCCTATCTGCTCTCCCCTGATATGGCAGCAGATAGCGCAAATATTGAAGCCCTGCGTGAAAGCCTCGGCTTGAATGACCCGATTATTATCCGCTACTTCCGCTGGTTGGGCGACATTCTGCATGGCAATTTTGGTTATAGCATTGTAGATGGCTCGCCGATTTCAAAAATTATCGCACTGAAACTGCCTGCAACATTTGAATTGGCACTTGGCGCGTTGATTCTCTCTACGATTCTGGGTGTTGGTCTTGGCATTTTGTCGGCAGTTCGTCAGAATGGTTTTGTCGATTATCTGTGCCGTTTTATTGGTGTTGTTGGTGTTTCTCTGCCGCAGTTCTTCTTTGCAATCATCATTCTGCAAATCTTCAGTGTGAAGCTGGGCTGGTTTCCGCTGGGCGGCCGCACTCCTTACGGTGCTGTGACGCTCATGAATCGACTTCCCAATCTGGTGCTTCCAATGGCAACAATGACGCTTTCGCTAATGGCCGTCCTGCTGCGCTATACGCGTAACTCTATGCTGGATGTCATGGGTAAGGATTACGTTAAAACCGCGCGCAGCACCGGCATCCCGGAGTGGAAGGTTTATCTGAAGCACGTTTTCCGTAATTCTCTTGGTCCGGTCATGGTCATTATCTGCTTCCGTCTGCCGATGCTGATTGGTGGTTCTGTTGTGATTGAATCCATTTTTGCATGGCCGGGCATTGGTTCTGTGATTCTGAGCGGTGTGTCTACGGGCGATTATCCGGTCGTTATGATGTCTACCCTGATGGTCGCAGCCGTGATTATGCTGGCAAGTTTCTTGGTTGACCTTCTGACCGCACTTCTTGACCCGCGTGTCCGTTTTGACAAATAGGAGAAAACGCCATGAAGAAAAAAGTCAAATCTCCCTTTTGGGAGAAAATGAAAGTCCTGATGGCCAACCGTCTGTCCTTGATTGGTCTGATTCTCGTTGTGCTGATCGTTCTGGCTTGTATTGCAGCACCGCTCTTGACGAAATACGACCCGACCACGATTGACTATGGCTCCATCCTTCAGAAACCTTCGGCAGAACACATCATGGGCACGGACAAGCTGGGACGCGATGTATTCGCGCGTGTTCTGTACGGCGGTCGTACCTCTATTTACATTGGTGTCGTTGCATCGCTTCTTGGTTCTTGCTTGGGCTTGATTTCGGGTGCGCTTGCAGGTTACTTCGGCGGCTGGGTGGATACGCTGTTCACCCGTCTGTCTGAGATTATCCAGACTTTCCCCAACATGATCTTGATTCTGGTGATTTCTGCAATCGCAGGTCAGGGTGTCAACAACCTGATTTTCATTTTTGCAATCACCGGCTGGATGACACCGTTCCGCATGGTACGCAATCAGTTCCTGACGCTGCGTGAAGAAACCTATGTTGAAGTGGCTCGCTCCTTCGGATTTTCCGACCTGCGCATTATTTTCAACCATATTCTGCCCAATGCACTCAGCCCACTGATGGTTACGGCAACTACGAATGTGGCTGGTTATATCCTTTCGGAAGCAGGTCTGAGTTTCATCGGTGTTGGTATTCCCATCCAGATTCCGACATGGGGTTCGATTCTGAACGCTGCAAAGTCTATTGATGTTGTGACCGACTACTGGTGGCTGTGGCTGTTCCCCGGCATCATTCTGTCGCTGTTCTCGTTGGGCATCAACTTCTTGGGCGATGGCCTGCGCGATGCTTTTGACCCCAAACACTGAGGAGGTAAGCCATGAATACAGATATTATTCTGGACGTAGAAAACCTGTCTTCTGGTTTCACATCCAAAAATGATAAAGTTACCATCGTAAAAGAAGTTTCCTTTCAGGTGCATCGCGGCAAGACGCTGGCAATCGTGGGCGAATCCGGCTGTGGTAAGAGCGTCACGGTTCACAGTGTCATGCAGCTTCTTCCCAAAAACGGAAAAATATTCGATGGCAAAGTTACCTATTATAAAGATGGTAAAGCGTATGAGCTGAGTTCCTTGAAGCAGTATGGAAAAGAAATGCGTGACATTCGCGGTGCGGAGATCGGCATGGTGTTCCAAGACCCGATGGCATCGCTGAATCCGGTCTATACTGTCGGCGCACAGGTTTCGGCAAATCTGTTGCAGCATTTCAAGATGGACAAGAAGGAAGCCCGGAAGCGTGTCGTTGAAATGTTTGCAAAGCTGGGCATTCCTGACCCGGAGCGCAGATATGACCAGTATCCGCATGAATTTTCCGGTGGTATGCGTCAGCGCGTTATGATTGCGATTGCAATGATCTGCAATCCGCAGCTTATTATCGCAGACGAGCCGACCACTGCACTGGATGTTACGATTCAGGCGCAGATCATGGAGCTGATGAAAAAGCTGCAAGTCGAGGATGGAAAGTCCATTATTCTGATTACGCACAACATGGGTCTGGTGGCAGAAATGGCAGATGAAGTTGCTGTCATGTACATGGGACGTGTTGTGGAATATGGCACGATTGAGCAGATTTTCCGGAATCCGACCCATCCTTATACCGCTGCATTGCTGCGTTCTGTGCCGCAGCTCGGTATGGATCGCTCTAAACCGCTGGAAACCATTCGCGGTATGACCCCGAATCCTCGTGATTTGAAAGAAGGCTGTGAATTTGCAGGCCGCTGTGACTTCTGCACCGAAGTCTGCAAAAAAGGAAAGATGCCGTATCGGGATATTGGCGATGGCCACATGGTGCGTTGCCTTCGGACGGAAGGAGCAGAAAAATGAGCGAAAAGAAACTTCCGATGATTCAGGTTGAACACCTGAAAACGTATTACCCGGTTTATGGCGGCTTTTTTAAGCATAAAGTCGGAGAAGTAAAGGCAGTAGATGATGTTTCCTTAACTGTCCAGCACGGTGAAACGCTCGGTCTTGTCGGTGAATCTGGCTGTGGAAAAACGACGTTGGGCAAAACCCTGATGGGTCTGGAAAAAGCTACTGGCGGCAAGGTTTTTTATGATCTTGACGGTGAAATGAAGGATATGACAAAGTTCAATCGGGAAGAATCCTTCAAGATGCGCGAGCGCGTTTCTATGGTGTTCCAAGACCCGATGTCCTCTCTGAATCCGTTGAAGCGCATCCGGGAAGCATTTGACGAACCCATGAAGGTACATGGCATCAAAGACCCGGAAGAACGTAACCGCCGTATGGTCGATCTGATGGAGCTGGTCAACCTTGACCCGGCCTATCTGGAGCGTTTCCCGCATGAATTTTCTGGCGGTCAGCGTCAGCGCATCGCCATTGCTCGTGCGCTTTGCATCGACCCTCAGCTGGTAATTTGCGATGAACCCGTTTCTGCACTGGATGTTTCCATTCAGGCACAGGTTTTGAACCTGATGAAAGACATCCAGAAAAAGATGGGGTTGACCTATATTTTTATTGCACATGATTTGAGCGTTGTGCAGTATATCAGTGACCGCATTGCTGTTATGTATTTGGGCAAGATTATGGAAACGGCTGGCTCTGAAGAATTGTATCAGAATCCGCTGCATCCTTATACCAAGGCTCTGCTGTCTGCTGTGCCGATTCCTAGTTTGGACGTGAAGAAAAAGCGTATCATTCTGGAAGGTGATGTTCCTAGTCCCATCAACAAGCCCGCAGGCTGCGCATTCCACAACCGTTGCCCGCAATGCTGCGAAATCTGCCGCCATGAAGAACCGAAGCCGATTGAAGTGAAACCGGGACACATTGTTGCCTGCCACCTTTATGACGAGCAAAAATAAAACTGAATACTGGAGAACAAGATGAATACATATTATTTCTTTGATCGTGGCTTTTTGTGGGGACACGCACTCTCCGGCGTATCAATTCACCCTGCAAAGGGGCAGAAAAGTGCGCTGAATCCAATGTTTACGGAGGAAGCAGCATGGGAGCTTCGATACGATAACAGCTATCCTACGGTGATCTATGACCCGCAGGACGAACTGTATAAGCTGTACTATTCGATCATTGTAGAAGATGAAGAATGTCGGCTCCATCCAGTTGCTGAACGACTGGGTAGAACGTATGAGCCACGGTATGACCGTCTTGTGGCACTGGGCTATGCACAGAGTAAAGACGGTTGGCACTGGGAAAAGCCCAATCTGGGGCTTGTGGACTATCATGGCAGCAAGGATAACAACTTGCTGATGATTAAGACCCACGGCGCAGGTGTTTTTCTGGATGAAAAAGAAACTGACCCGAACAAACGCTTTAAGATGTTGGCATTGGATGATGACCCGGAAGAAAAAGAACGTCCGGACGGTCGCTTTGCGCAGATGTCTTATAGCTTTTCCCCGGATGGCATTCACTGGGAAAAACTTCAGCCTTGGCCGGAGCATAACCCGTGGGGTGATACCGATAACTTCCCGTTCCGTGACCCGGCAGACAATAAGTTCAAGGCCATCACGCGGAGCTGGCATCATGGGATGCGTGTTGCCGTTCTCTGTGAAAGTGAAGATTTTATTCATTGGTCGGAGGAAAAGCCGACTTTGCATGGCATCGGCTACCACGATCAAGTGTACTCTATGCCGGTTTTTGTCCGCAATGGTCTGTATCTCGGCTTGGCTTCCATCTATCATGAAGGTGATCGCACTGCACCGGATTTCGACTGTGTTGATTTGGAACTGACCTACGCAAAAGACCCGACAGAGTTCTATTATGCAGCCTATGGCGAAGCATTTATCCCTCGCGGAGAAGGTACTTACCATAATGGTGACTTCGATTGCTGCTGCATTTTTGCTGCACCTCCAATCATCAAAGATGGAAAGATGCACTTCTATTACATGGGCGGCAACGGGCAGCATACCAACTTCCGTGAAACTTCTTTTGGCTGTATTACGTTTGATGAAGACAAGTTTGCCTACATCGCACCGACTGAAAAAGATGCGGACGCTTCTGTTGTAACGGCATCCATTAGGGTAGAGGGTGACAATCTCTGGATTCTGGCCGATACAGAAGATAATTCTTCGCTGAAAGCGGCAGTGTGCGCAGGCTCGAAGTATGCGCCCAAAGAAGGTTTTTCGTTCGAGGATTGCAAACTAACCAAAGCAGAAAACGGCTGGACGAAAATTGAATTTACAAAACCGTTGTCGGAGTTGGGCTGCGAAAAGTGCTGCGTTCATTTTGCATTGAAAAATGTAAAAATGTACGCCATGAAGGGCGACCTTACCTGCGTAAGCAATAAATATTGATTTGGATTCGAGGAAATAGAACGTGATCTATGATAAAAAAGTGAATATCAGCAGATATTCCGGCTTGTCAAAAAATATTGATACTGCTATTCATTTTATTGAAACGGCTGACCTTCAGCATCTTCCCAAAGGAAGAACGACCATTGATGGGGAGGAAGTGTTTGTAAATCATTTCTCTTACACGACATCCGAGCAGACACCGGAATCGCTGTTTGAAGATCACATGGAGTATTTAGATCTTCATTTTCCTCTCTCTGGCGCAGAGAAAATTGCAGTCAGTGAAGCAGCTTCTTTGAAGGAAGCTGAAAAACGTCTGGACGAGGACGCTATCATGTATACGGGAACGTCTCAGGAACTTTTGCCGGTTTCGGACAAAGAGTTTTTGATTGTTTACCCCGGTGAAGCACACTTGCCGAAGCTGGTAGCAGAAAATCCTGTCGAAGTTGATAAACTGGTTTTCAAAATTCGTTTGTAATGCAATACGAGGTTCATATGAAAGACATCAATAAATATCGTGGAGTAATTCCTGCATTTTATGCCTGCTATGCCGAGGATGGTTCTATTTCCATCGAGGGTGTCAAGGCACTGACCCGTCATCTGATTGCAAAGCACGTCAAAGGCGTATACGTTGGCGGTTCTTCTGGTGAGTGCATCTATCAGAGTGTCGCGGAGCGTAAGGCTGTTCTGGAAGCTGTTATGAGCGAAGCAAAGGGCAAAATTACGGTCATTGCACACGTTGCCTGCAATAATACCGCTGATTCTGCTGAATTGGCAGCTCATGCAGAAGCCTGTGGCGTTGATGCGATTGCCGCGATTCCTCCGATTTATTTCCATCTGCCGGAATACGCTATTGCAGAGTACTGGAATACAATCAGTGCGGCTGCGCCGAACACGGAATTTGTAATTTACAATATTCCGCAGTTGGCAGGTACAGCTCTTACCATGTCGCTGCTGAAAGAAATGCTGAAAAATCCCAACGTGGTGGCAGTGAAAAATTCTTCTATGCCTGTGCAGGACATCCAGATGTTTAAGGATGCCGGGGTTGCCGCTCGTGGTGAAAGTGGATTTGTTGTGTTCAATGGCCCGGATGAGCAGTTTGTTTCCGGCCGCATGATGGGCGCAGATGGCGGCATTGGCGGCACTTATGCGGTGATGCCGGAATTGTATCTAAAGATGGACGAGCTGGTTCGTATTGGCAGCAACGCTTCTGCTCGTACCCTCCAGTATGAAGCTGACCGCATCATTTATAAGATGTGCGAAGCTTACGGCAATCTGTACGCAGTCCAGAAGGAAATCCTTCGCCGGATGTATGGTCTGGAACTGGGCGGCGTTCGCGCACCGCTGCCGAATTTGATTCCTAAAGATGAAGCAATTGTTGTGGAAACCGAAAAAATGATTAAGGAAGCCATTGCAAAGCTGTAAAATCGCAAAAAGAAGGTTCTGGAAATGACACATGAAGAAATTTTCAAACAGATCAAAGGTGGTTTGATCGTTTCCTGTCAAGCATTGGAACATGAGCCGCTATATACCAAGGAAGGCGGTATTATGCCGCTGATGGCGAAGGCTGCTGCGATGAGCGGTGCAGTTGGTATTCGTGCCAACACGGTACGGGATATTACCCAAATCAAAGAAGTTGTTGACTTGCCCGTAATCGGCATCATCAAAAAGGACTATCCCGGTACTCCGATGTACATCACTGTTACCATGAAGGAAGTTGACGAACTGGTTGCCTGCGGTGTAGATATTCTCGCAGTGCAGGGCACGAGTGCGCTGCGACCGGATGGAATGACTGCGCCGGACTTTATTCGTGAAGTGAAGAAAAAATATCCGCAGCAGCTTGTGATGGCGGATATTGCCACTTATGAGGAAGCTATGGCCTGTGCAGGAGCGGGTGCAGATTTTGTTGGTACTACAATGCGCGGCTATACTCCGGAAACAAAGGGCATTGACGATATTGATTTTGCCTTCGTTCAGGAGCTTGCACAGAAATGCCCTGCAAAAGTAATTGCAGAAGGTCATATCCATTACCCGGAACAGGCTGTGAAAGCACTGGAAGCAGGTGCGTTTGCACTGGTTATTGGCGGTGCCATCACTCGACCGGCAGAAATTACCGCTCGCTTTACAGCAGCAATCAACAGCCACAAAGAATAAAGGAGAAGCCCTATGCACAGTCATTTGACCGAATGGGCATTGAAAATCCAAGGAATCGCCCAAGCCGGTCTTACTTACGGCAAGGATGCCTATGACATTGAACGGTATCAGGAGCTAATGGAAATCGCGGCAGAAATGATTGCGAGCCAGTCTGATGTAACGCCGGATGTTGTACAAAAATTTGTGTTTAATGATCCCGGTTATCTGACCCCAAAGGTTGAAACACGAGCTGCCATTTTCAAAGATGGGAAGATTCTTCTCGTTCACGAAAAAGATGGTACTTGGGCTATGCCCGGCGGTTGGTGTGATGTAGATCAGGGGGTTGGTTCTAACGCGGTGAAGGAAACGCGCGAAGAAACCGGTTTGGAAGTTGTTGCCGACCGTCTGATTGCAGTGCAGGACTGGCGCAAGCACAATATTCCTGATCTCCCTTGTGCCTTGATTCGCAACTTTGTGCTTTGCAAAGTAATCGGAGGTTCGTTTGTTCCGAACATTGAAACGAGCGAAGCTCGCTATTTTGGCAAAGATGAATTGCCGGAAAACCTCGCTCCGCATAAATGCACGGTTGAGCAAATCAATATGTGCTTTGATGCGAACGAAGCTGGTGACAGATGGAAAACGCTGTTTGACTAGCCTATAAAAAAGCCACTCTCAACACCTATCTATTCTAGCAGAAAGGGTGAAGCCGTATTTTTGCGGCTTCACCCTTTTTGCTAGAAAAAGCTGCGCCTTGGAGTAGGTCAAGGCGCAGCCGGAAACATAATCAGTGCTTGGCGTTCGCGTTTTTCTCAACAGCGAGAACGAAATCGGCCAGTGTCATTGCAGAGTTTACAAATAAGCGAGCATGATATTCACGGAGCGGAATCCGTTTGGAACCAACACCGTGGGCATCACTGTCTTTGTTACGCATTTCAGAAATAGCAGATACGATACGATTCAACCCGGAGAGCAGCGTGTTGATTCGCCGGTCTGTATCTTTATCTGTGTGCATATTGTAAAGTTCTCGAACCTGCTTGAATAATTTCATCATATCGCCGCTGTCCGAGGGAGCAACACCTTTCTTTTCGATAACATAACAGAAAGTTTCTTCAAGCAGAGTTCGGGACTTTGTAATCGCACTATCAAAGTTGTTCTGCTCCACATCGTCCATAGCACGACTTGAGATGTCTTTGATGTATTCTCGGTCAATGGCTTTAATTTTAGGTGTTTCTACTTCAGGATGACTGCCGATGGGATGAACAACAAACTGCTTTCCAATAAGGGAAAGCTCATTGCCGCCGAAATATAAAATGCCATTGATCATCTGGATTGCTCTTGAAGTAATATAGGTATAAGCAGCATCAATTTCAGTGACATTATAGCCGAATAAGGCATCGGCGAACTGAGCTTTATCGAACAAGTAGCTTAATAAAGCGGAAAACTTATCTTGTTCAATGCAGTAGTCCATAAGATTATCGAGATATTGCCATCTGCTCAAGGTTGCATCCCGATTGTAACTGACAGGCAGTCCAAATTGGGTTGAAATATCACACAGATTAGGTCCACTTAGATACGGCATTCTTACTCCAATTGTTTGTCCATCAGAGAACAGGTAGGTACCCAGCGGGGTGTCACCATCGAGAATGGCAAGGATATTTTTGTTTTTTAGTAAGGCGTAAGGCGATGTTTTAGAGTTCATGCAAAAATCACCTCTACATAAATTCAATCAATTATTCTCTTCAAAATTTTCGACCTGCTCCATGACTTTACGGAACACTTCTGGGCTGTACTGCGGGGGATAGCCGTTTTTGATAAGGCAAATCTTAATATCTAGCTTCAACTGGTTCCGAACATTCTGGTTGTTGAGCCAGTCCGCATAAGAAGATTTTGTGTCAATAATTTCCTTTACTTTTTGCGCCAGAGCCTTGCACTTGTCGTTTATGATAACGTCATCGACTTCTTTATCGGAGCCGTATTCAAAATTATGCTGGTCACGCAGGGTAAGAAGGATGTCATAAAATGCCTTTTCCTCAAAAGTCAGGCCGAGCTTACGGAAGCTATCCCGGCTTTCCTTCATCTGACGCAGCACTTCCAGTGCATGATCATAGGCCGCTTTGATAATATCATCGGATGCCTGCTCCTGTGTTTCGCCCGCTTCTTCAAGGGTCAGGTGCTTGCGCCGCTCGTGATATTCCCGGATGGTGTCTTCCAGCATCTGCTCAAAGGTTTTTGCCGCAAGCTGGTTCACCTTGCTGTATTCCCGAATCTGCTTGCGCATCATCTTCACAAGGATTTCCAGCTTGGTGGCAGGCATTTTTATATCCGAGAGCTTTTCAAAGTATTCCGGGCTGAAAATATCTTCTTCTTCACCATTGTCGAGAATGCTCTCAACCTGATTGTATTTTAGAGCTTCTTCCACCATCCGGGACACATTACGGTTCATGGTATCGGTATCCACATCGCTGGTGCCGCTCATCTTGCGGACGAAGCCAGCAATGGCCATGAAACATTGCGCAAGCGCAGATTCATCCTCATGCAGTTCGCCGGAGGGCTGGCAGATGTCGTAGGCCACCCGCATCCGCTTGACCGTTTTCAGAAAGTAGGTTTTGAAAGAAACCTTTTGAGTTCCGTGACTGCTTTCAGAGTTAAGCTCCTCTGTGGAAGCAAAAACGTGTTCAGCTGCTTTTGACAGTGCGCAGTAACGTTCTACTGGGTCACTCTCTTCACTCAGGAAAGGGGTTAGGTCATATCCAGTGAATAGCTGCTTTAGAATTTCCAGTTCTTCCCGGAAAGCCTGTGTAGCCTGTTCCACATCATCCCTCGTAGGGGCAACAGAGGTGTCACCGCCGTAGATTTTCATAGCTTCGCGCATATTGTCGCGGATGCCGATGTAGTCTACGATCATGCCATACTCTTTGCCCGGATATTTTCGGTTGACTCGGCTGATGGTCTGGATGAGCTGATGCTTTTGCAGCGGCTTATCATTATATAAATAGGTAAGCGAAGGAACATCAAAGCCTGTGATCCACATATCGACCACGATAACGATGCGGAAATTCGACTGATCGTTCTTGAATGCAGCATCCAGTGCATCTGAACGCTTGTCGTTCTTGACACCGCCCAGATAGTTGTACATCTCTGGCTTATCGTTGCTGCCCACGCTGGAAACCATTGCCATGAAGGGCATCGGTTTCAGTTTGGCAAGCTCTTCTGCACTGGCAGCGACCCCATCCGGCACTTTCTTCTCAACGAACCATTCGGGGTACTTATCCCGGAACTTTTCCAGCAGCGCAAAAGCAATTTGTCTGCTGGAGCAGACGACCATGGCTTTCTGCACCCGGTTCGGGTCTTGCGCACAAGCAGAAACATAGTGGTCGTGAATGTCCACGGCCAGCCGTTCCAGACGAGAAGGTTCTCCCAGAATGACCTCCATGGAACTCATGGCTGCTTTGCTGACTTCAATGTCCTCTTTGGTCGCACCCTCATCCGCACAGCGTTTATAGTAGGTTTCGATTTCCTTGACCTTTTTCTTGTCCAGAAGCACCTTTGCAATACGAGGATGGTACTTGATGGATACAGTCAGACCGTCCGCAACAGCCTGATCCATCGTGTATCGGTCAATCTCATCACCAAAGGTCTGATAAGTTTCTGCAATGGGCGTTCCGGTAAAGCCCACAAAGGTTGCCGCAGGGAATGCTTCCCGCAGGACTTTTGCATAGGGCTTGGACACCATGGCTTTCATGTTCTCATCCGCATCTTTGCTGAACTGAATCTTTTTGGAGTGTTCCAACTGCGTCCGGTGGGCTTCATCGGAAAAACAGATGATGTTGCGCCGGGTGTTGATAAGCCCGATTTTATCTTCTTTCCGGTCGCAGAATTTTTGAATCGTGCAGATGTAGAAACCACCGCTCTGCCGTTTGCTCAGTTCATCCCGGAGCTGCGCACGGTTCTTGACCACTGCGACCTGACCAAGATTCAGAAATTCCTGACTTTTCGTGAAAAGTTTGGCACTCTGCTTTTGCAGGTCATCGCGGTCTACGATCATCACGATGGTAGGAGAGCCAATTTCCGGGTATTTTGTGCAGCGTAATGCCAGCTGTCGGGCAAGGAATGCCATGGTGTAGGTTTTGCCGCAGCCGGTAGCTCCAAAATAAGTGCCGCCCTTGCCGCTGCCGCTCTGCACGGATTTTACAATGCTGTCCCTCAACAGCCGTGCAGCAAAAAACTGCGGATAGCGGCAGACAATCTCCACTTCGCTGCTGTCGTAAATGCTATCCTGAAAATAGATGTAATCACGGAAAATCTCAAGAAAACGGGAAGGACTATAAACACCATTTATCAGCGTTTCCGTTTCGGCAAAGGGGAGCGTGGAGATTTTATCCCCATCGTTGACACGCCGCCATGCGTAGAAATGCTCATACGGAGTGCGCACCGTGCCAAGGCGGGTCTTAACGCCATCCGAAATGCAGGCCAACGGGCAGTAATGCAGTAGATGCGGAATATCCCGCCAGTAGCGGATCGTGATCTGCTCCCAAGCATCATGAATCGTTGCGTTGGCCGCTGCCGGATTTTTCAGTTCGACAACGCACAGCGGCAGACCGTTCACGAACAGAAGCACATCCGGGCGGCGGGTCTCTTTCTGCCCGTTATTGGTATACTCCACAGCAAACTGATTCACTGCCCGGAAGATATTTTTACCCGGCTCATCAAAATTGATGAGGGATACCATCCGTGCCAGACCGTCATGCGGAATAAACTGGATGCCGTATACCATCCAGCCATACACTTTGTGCAGGGTGGCAAAGTCACTTTCACCACCCGCAAGACGCACTGTGTCATAAATCCGGGTGATTTCTTCGGCAGTCAAGTCCGGGTTTTCATTGGACAGGAACGCTTTGAAGTCTGCTTCAATCAGAACATCGTGCTTTGACTTTCGGGCAATTTTATTGCCGGGAGTGTATGTCCAGTCTGCCTTCTCCAAAAAGCAGAGAAAGGCATTTTCGTAATCGGATTCGCAGTAGTGGCCGTTATAGTCCTTCAACTTCGCCATAATTTACGCCTCGTCTGTTTTCATCGCTTCTTTGATAGAACCTTTGATAAGAATCGGGCAGAGGTCTTGAATCTGCGCTTTCAGCTTTGCGGCAATGTCTTTGCGGGTATTGTAAGCCTTGAAGATATTGACAATATCCTGCTGGATTTCAATATCTGGCACTGGGATTTCTACACCGCACATTTCATCCCAGTCAAAAGTTTCTCGTGCAGACCCCCAAGAGTGGAACCGGGCATAGCGGTCAAACTCATCCCGGCAGAAAAACAGCATTAAGTATTCCGGGAGTAGATGTGTTCTATCCGTCTTAAAGACGGTTGAGATGGACGAAACGAGATATGTGTTTTCCGAATCGTTGAAGCCAAGTGACACCTTGTCACCTCGCCGGGAGGTATCCGCAACATACGCAATAGATTCCGGTGGAAACAATTTGTAGCTGGTTAGACTGACACCATTCATATTTGCTTTTGTCGTTATGATCTGTTTCGACACAGATAGACCGCGTACAGAGTCAACCGAAAGTCCAACATCGTTTCTATCATCACAAGGAATGAGATACCGTCCAATCGCTTTTGGAGGTGTTTTCTTACCTAAATTTTCAATATAAGCATCACAAACCAGTTTCAGGTCTGCGAGGCCATGCTCATAGCTTTGCTGGTTGGCGAGCATTGATTTATAGACTGCAACATACTTTTGCTGAATGGAAATATCAGGGAGTCGAATCTCCAGTTCGCACATATTATCCCAACTGAAGAAGAGCGTTGCACTTCCGTAGGTTTTGAATAACATATAGCGGTCAAATTCTGGCCGAAGATACCATATATAAAGATAGTCTGGTAAAAGAACGGTATCTTTTAATTCGGGCTTGACATAAAAAGCTACATAGTCGTTGGTGAAAAGATAGGCTTCTTCAGAAGTGTTGTATCCTAATCCCAATTTGTCATGAACTCTGTGGTTGAAAACAAAGCCACCCGGCCTGACGACAAGGAATTTCTTTAGGTCACGGTCAGAAACATTTACCTTTGTACTGGAGATTTCCTTAGTATTATAGCAATCCAATAAATTAGTGCAAATAGTCACAAGATTTGAACCAGCCGG
>ERZ808240.2781-NODE-2781-length-18321-cov-12.762181_pt1 | contig 18321 bp, 14 predicted proteins | sample MGYA00521084_ERZ808240 | MGnify/ENA primary metagenome ERZ808240 (study PRJEB31516, sample SAMN03275571) | gut metagenome | biome: mammalia-associated habitat; material: feces | host: Papio cynocephalus | place: Kenya | collected 2012-08-06 ... | reverse complement strand
GCATTCCGGCAGAAACCAGCCATTCAATGGCTTCCTCAAAATCTCTGGCACGAGCGCCCTCTCGCACAGCGCCATGGAGCCAACCACATTATCCCAGGTCTGGGCAACAAAGCCGTCGCCGCCGAAGATGCCGCCGACACGCTCGTTGCCCTTTACGGTCCCGTCCACAGTGCAGGCCAGGATGGTGGGGCAAGCACCGTTGGGGGCGGTTTGGTTGTCATAGCCGCCGCCGACGATGCCACCGGCGTAGGAGCCGGTAGCTTCTACGGTGCCATGGAAGGTGGAGTTGCGGACGACGCATTGGGCCATAAAAATTGATTTTCTCTTTGCCTACAGCTTCCGGAAACTAAAAATGTTACACAAAATTTTGCAGTTAGGGGCAATTCTGATTGACATTTTCTGGGATTGATGGTATCATTATCCATAAATGGATGGGTGGAGAAGGTCAGTTGGAGCTTTCGTCAAGTTAGTTACTTGACGAATTTTTTTGCCGTTTTTCGCGATACGGTGCAAATTCCTTTGTGTTACGATTATACAATTTTTCGGCCATTTGTGTGTGGATCAACGTCGGAAATTTCATTTCACGATAAAAAATTTTTTATTATGTAAATTTGAAATTTCCTCTTGACAAATCCCGGTTGGCAGTGCTATGATAGCGCCACAGCCAATTAGCGAACAAACATTCGCATTAATTCAGCAGGCATTTCCGCGGAGGGGGTCATATGGCAGCACCGGTTCTATCCAGAGAGGATATCGAGCAGATTGCCGGGAGAATCCTTTCCATCTACACCGAGGCATATGTGCCGGAAAGGCATCTGTGCTATCAGGTCAACCCGGAGGAACTGGCCGATGTGTTGGGGCTGGAGGTCGATTATCAGATACCGTCTCCGGATGGGAGCATCCTGGGCGTTACGTCGCCGGACGAACAGTATGTGCCGGTGTATTACAATGGCGAGGAATGCTATTACTACCTCGACGGAAGCACCATTCTGATCGACGTGCGGCTGTGCGCCTCTCCCCAAATTGTCGGCAGGAAAAACTACACGCTGGCACACGAGATCGCCCACCAGATTCTCTACAAGGCGTTTCCCAATGCCTACGGGCCAGCCCGCCGCCTGATGTGCGACTATCGCCGCACACCGGAAAGCCGCAGAAAAGTCACCGACTGGACGGAATGGCAGGCCGACGCCCTCGCTGCGGCTCTGCTGATGCCAAAGGACGCGGTTCTGGACGGGATGTTTCTTGCCGGACTGGGAGAACACATCGGCACGCTTTCCAGAAAATACACGCCCAATAAGTATGACAGCTTTTGCCGGTTGGCAGAAACACTGGGCGTATCCAAGTCAGCTCTGGCATTCCGCATGGAACATCTGGGGCTGCTGGACAAAAATCTTCTTTACAAACAATAGCGAGGGAGCGGTGAACATATGGAAACAAATTCAGGACAGGAAATGCGCGTGGCCGTAAAATGCAAGGTCTGTCAGCGTGTCATCTTCTACAAGACGACGCCGCTCTCAGGCAAGATAGAGCTGAAATGTCCAAAATGCCACCAGATCACAAATATCAATCTCGCCTACCGGCGCAGAAAAACGCCGCTGTTTTACCGCCGCTCCACAAGGCAGCCGTCAGCGACTATTTTTTAATATTTCATCATAGCACCGAGCAACGGGGTATGCGGCCAATGACCGCATAATGAAACACCACCAAATAGCCGGGCATGAAAAACGATGAGTAACAGGCTTACTCTATCGTTTTCATGCCCGGCTTTTATTTTTTCTTGCAGGAGGAACCCAAAATGATGACCAAACGTACCGAACTGGAAATCTGCCTCTGCGGCAGATGTGCAAGCGCCTTTTATGCTTCGCCGGAGTATTCCATCATCCGCTCCGATCCCATTCAGGTAATTCAGGGCCGTTGCTGCTATTGCTGCATCCGGCGGGGATACGACTATCGGATTCGCCGCCGCGGTAAGCAGCTTCCTGTCAGATTCTGACGAAGGAGCTGAACCAAATGCTCCTGATCCAACAGCTTTATTATCCCCAGCGATTAAAGAGTGAGTATGTGATATGCCCCGCCTGCAAGCACGGGCGGCTGTGCGATAAGCCGCAGGGCGAAAAATTAGCAGTGCTGTCTCTCAGCGGAAATACTGAGGCACCCGGCAGCTTCCACGGCCTGATTCTGAAATGCCCCAGATGCGCACAGAGATTCATCATCTCCATCGAAAACTAAGGAACCTCCGAATAAATCGTCTGCGACTGTGAGCGGATCTTTTTCACCCACTCTTCGGTACCGAAAACGGGAAATACATACAGTATTCCGCCGTTTCCGGTACCTCAATTGGCCGAAAAATCTCTCGCTCACAGTTCTTGCCGATTTAATCAGAGGTTCCCTAAATAAGTTTGAACATAGTTCCAACCGCCGGACTTTTTGATAAGCAACCCGGATAAGAGCCTGCATCCGCTTTAGGGCGAGAACGAGGACTTTCGAGTAGGACATGGCAAACAGCTTTCTGCTGTATTGTTGTGCCTATTTGCGCCCTCACAGTCAGAAAGCAGAAAGGTACTTATGATCGGTTTCTGGCTGTGTTATATCGCAAAGTATCCGTGATCTCCGAAATTTGCCTTCTAACAAATTTCACTGATAAGGAGATCACAAACATGAAAATTACATATCTGGTAAACGAACGGCAGGCAGATGGTTCCCTTGTACTCGTTGAAACCACCTCTGCGCATTGGCACAGGATTGTTGCCGCGAACAAGACTGCCCCTGCAAATGAACGGCGGTATTTCTACGCCGACATTCTTTCTGACAATTATAACCTTGATTGTATCGTTATGGAGGTCAGCAAAGAGCAGCACGCAGCATGGAACAGCGAAAGGCGATCCGCCCGCCGCAACCGGGATGCCGCCAAAGCCTACACCGTTTTATCATTGGAAGAATTGATGGAAAGTCACAGCGCTGTACTACCATCCGCTGAATCTCAGGAAGAAGCAATTATTAGTTCCGTCGTAATCGACGAATTAAAAAAAGCCCTGTCCAGCTGGAACACCTGGGGAACAGAGGTTTTGGAAATTTACCTGTCTGGAAAAAGCAGAATGGCTGCAAAGTTTCTGATGGACAACTATGGCCTTTCACGAAGGACTGCCTTCCGCAAGAAAAATGAGTTTGAAAATTTTTCAAAAAATTTCCTATCAGAATGGCACTATTAAGCCCGCCGTGTCCTGGTGGTATAGTGAAGGGACTTCTTCACAGGCCCTTCTCTGTATTTTGAAAACTGAATACAAGATGATATAAGTACACACACCCTTTCAGAGATTGTCGGTCCGCCGCCATGACAAGGGGTTTCTGAGAAAAACTCAGAAACCCCTAAGAGCGATCTACGAAACGAACGGCCCCGGCTGGTAAAACCGGGGTATCCTCTCTCAATGCGGTGAAATGGAACTTGCTCACGCGCTCCCAAAGACTCGGGGGCAGCCCTGCGGTACACGCCAGCCAGACGGCAGCGGTACTTGCAGAGTTATGACAGCCTTGCCAAAGGCGACTTATATCATACCCACCAACCGGGGGCGTGGCAAATTGGTTGGAATTCAAAATAATCTAGTATTTTATAGTCTGCCGCACGAAATATGTATGTTAAAACAATTCAAACAGACAGTGCAGCATATTAAAGCTAGATACCATGCGCTGGTTGGGACACCTACCCGCGCATTCATGTGGCTTTAATTTTTCTACCTTTCACCGAACCAAACCATTTCGTGGAATAATGGCCATTTCGTCTCACATACTATAGTAAATTATTGCATGGAGGTTATATTTATGCTCTCTCTTGAAATACGCCGGAATAATACAACCATCCGCATTCACGATGAATACGTTGATAAAACTCCGGAATCCACAATCTCACGTCTGAGCTTCATCGTTACAAACCACTACAAGCAGCAGTGCCGCAGTCAGCATGAGGCCGGTTCGACCGGTTCCATCCCAAGTTCTTCCGTAGAATAAGTTTTCCTTTTCTTTCCAACAATTCCAAAACTACAACATTGCTTTCGCAATTTCTTATATGATACAATCTGCAGCGAAAGGAGTTACTGAAATGGAGCAATACGCGATGTATCTCCGCAAATCTCGTTTTGACCGTGATTATGCCGAACTATCAGTTGAGGAAACACTGAAACGTCATAAGGCAATTCTTGACAGGACCGCGAAAGAGCGAAGATACTACATTGCCCAAATCTATTATGAGGTTGTTTCTGGTGAATCTATTGCAGCACGACCAGAAATACAAAAGCTTCTTGAAGCTGTCGGAAATGATTTGTATGCCGGAGTTCTGGTCGTTGACCTTGAGCGTTTGGCCAGAGGCAATAGTGCCGATCAGGCATACATTAGTCAGGTCTTTCAGTTTTCAAGCACAAAAATAATTACCCCAGCAAAGACCTATGATCCAAACAATGAATACGATGAGGATTTCTTTGAATTTGGATTATTCATGAGTCGTCGTGAATACAAAACAATCAATCGACGTTTGATTCGAGGCCGCGATAGTTCTGCATCCGAAGGAAAATATATCAGCAGCATCGCCCCTTATGGATACCAAAAGAAAAAACTGGAAAACGAAAAGGGGTTTACTTTGGAACCCGATCCCGAGGAAGCCGATGTTGTAAAAAAAATCTTTCAGATGTTCTTACAGCACAACGGAACCAAGACAATCGCCAATTATCTTAACGATCAAAAAATTCCCACCCGTCACGGCGATCTCTGGACATACTCAACGATCTCCAATATCGTCACGAACCCGGTTTATGCAGGGAAAATACGGCGTGGTTGGAGCAAGCAAATAAAGCGTATGGAAGGCGGCGTAGTAAAAAAGCACATCAAGCGAAATAAAAACTACGGCGACTACCCCGTATACGATGGGCTTCATCCTGCTCTTATTTCTGAGGAAACTTTTCTTCGGGCGCAGGAGATTCGTCTTGAAAAATCACCCAGCACAAAAGTCGGAGGTGATTTTGAATTGCAGAACGCCTTTGCCGGTCTGCTGTTCTGCAAGTGCTGTGGAAAAAGAATAGGCCGTACAACACAAGCTGCATCTCAAAAACACCGCGTTCGCCTCAGATGCGTTAATGCTCGGAATTGCCACAACAGTTCTTCCGACTACGATGTGGTTGAAGAAGAAATCGTTAATGCTTTACGACTGTGGTTTGAGGGGTACAAAGTGAAAATAGATACAGTCGGCTATGCAGATGACATCAAAGAATGTAATACCCGAATCAAGCGTCTTCAGCAAGAGATTGACAAACTGAATGCGCAGCTGACGAAAGCATTCAGCCTCGTTGAGCAAGGCATTTACACACTTGAGATTTTTCAGCAGCGCAGAGATTCATTGACCAGCTCTATTGCTGATGCCCGTGACCGGCAGCTTCAAGCAGAAAAACTTCTGCATGGTTATGAGGAAAACGAGACCGGCAGAAATAGCTTGATTCCGCAAACTACGGCACTTCTCGAATGTTACGAAGAAATGAGCATTTCCGAGCGAAATGCCGTCTTAAAGACAATTTTAGAGAAGATTGAGTACCGCAAAGGGAAGGATGGGAATATCGAAATCGACCTTTATCCCAAACTTCCCCAAAAATAAATCTCTCGTTGGTATCATGGACGTACTCATGTGCTGGTGAACGATCCGACTACGGGGTATGGAATTTTTATTGAGAATATGCTGGATGCGGCGGGGTAAGGAGGCATATTATGGATTTCAATTATGTTCCGATCGGCTTTGGAATGGCGCTGGTTATGAATCCGGCTGCACGGAATGCTTATGGCGCAATGACAGAGGATCAGAAGAAGCAGATTCCAAAGAACCTCTGAATAAATCGTCTGCGGCTGTGAGCGGATCTTTTCCGCCCACGCTTCGGTACCCAAAAGCGGGAAATATAGCGCAGCCGTTGCCGGCACAAGCCGGCTTACGGATGCGGCATACCCCTTGCGGGTACACACAGTATTCCTCCGCTTTTGGAACCTTCGTCTGGTGAAAAATCTCTCGCCCGCAGCTCTTGCCGATTGAATCAGAGCTTCCTTAGGAAAAATTATTGTGCCAGAGGCGGTGCCACTTCAACTTGCCTCTGGCTTTTTTCGCGCTTTATGCTATAATGAAAATAACATTATTCGACATGAATGCTTGCCAGTAGAGGCAGCGAGCAATTCCGGAATGAGGAGAGAGACACGTTCTTTTGCATCTTTAGAAAGAGACAAGGGGCTGATGATATGGCACTGGAAGCGCGATATTTCGAAAGTATTTCACAAACAAAATATCTATCTGCAGAGAACTACGTCAACTACCGGGCCATTATGCGCATTTTCTATCAGGAGCATCAGAAAATGCATTATCAGCTGGACAAACAGATGATCATGGGCGAGCTGCGCCGGGATCGCCTGTTTTGCGCATATAACGATCAGCAATTATCTCAGGATCTGGATCAGCTGATCAGGTGGAAAAACCTGACTGCCATTCAGGACCCCAGAAAAGTAAGGACTGTGTCGGATTTTCAGAACAAGCAGTACCAGTACATGATGTCGCAGGCTGCGCTGGAAATTGAGCGCATGACGCTCACGCTGGAGAATCTTTACACCCATACCGTTGGACTGACCTCCAGCTCCTTCCGCCGCATTCAGCGGGCGCTGGATAAAATCGAGAAGCTGAATGAAATGTCTTTGAAGGACGTGGGGGACTGGTGGCAGGATCTGCAGGAAGACTTTTCGCGGCTCAGCCAGAGCTATCAGGACTATCTCCGGGAATTTTACGGCCCCAGCGCGGAAAAATATATGAAATCCGAAGATTTTATCGTGTATAAACGCCACCTGATAACCTATCTGGAAGACTTCGTCCAGGATCTTCAAAGCAGCTCTGCACAAATAAGCGCTCAGCTGGAAGCGATATCCCCCAACACAACGAGAACGCTTTTGGAGCTGGTACACCAAAGCGAGCTGGATATTCCCAGACCTCTCTCCGAGAAGACGGAGCACTGGCAGGAGGAGCTGAGAATGAAGGACGAAGGCGTGTGGCAATCCCTGAACGTCTGGTTCACCGGAACCAATTCCACTGCGCGGCAAGTGATGGAAGTAACAAACGAGGTCATACGCCGTGTTGTTCAGAATGCCGCCATGCTGGTTCAAATGCAGAATATGGGCGTAAGCAACAAAGCGGAGCTGCGGCACATCATGAAGCTGTTTTCCGAAACCGACTCCCTTAACGAGGCACATGAGCTTTCCGCTCTGGTATTCGGCGCACAGCAGGCCAGACATTATGTTGTCAATTCCGAACGGGATACGGATCGCATCGACAAGAGCTGTTTTCAGGAGGATCCTATGGAATTTTTGCTCCGCCCCCGGGAGCGGACATACCGTCCGTCTATTGACCGGAGCGGATTCGCGGACAGAAGTGCGGACAAAAAGGAGCAGCGCAGACGAATCCTGGAAGATGCCCAGCGGCTGCGCACGGCGGTGATGGAGCATATCCGCAACGGAAAGCTCGACTTTGCCCATTTGGAAACGCCTGTAACGCCGGAAGTCCGAACGGTCTTTTTGTCATGGCTGGCCATTGCGAATCTGAATCCCGACAGAAAGGGCTTCACGGAATACGGGCAGCACTATGTGCTGAAGTCCGGAGGAAACGGCAGCTGTACCATGGTGTGTACGGACGGAAGCCTGACCCTGCCGGATTGCGTGCTGGAATTTGAGGATGATGGAAATGTATGAATTTCGAGCATTGTTAGACCGATTTTGGATCACCAAAGCGGATAATAAAGAGCTGTATTATTCCCTGAAGCGTACGCAGCCGGAATACAAGAAATTTCTGAACGAGCAGCTTGGCTGGAATCTCATCGTGAACGAATCGGTGATCAAGCTGGAAAAGGTGCCGCCCAAGGCGATGCCCTGGATGGGAATCCAGGAATTCAGCGATAAGATGGACTACTGCTTGCTTTGCGCATTGCTGCTGTACTTATCCGATCTGGACGATGAGGAGCAGTTTCTGCTGTCCTCTCTTACGGAGGCGGTGGAAACGTTTACGAAAGACATCATCCCCGTGGACTGGACAAGATTTCCCCACAGGAAGTCCATGGTTCGTGTTTTACGGTATGCGCAAGCCATCGGCCTGATTCTGGTGTACGACGGCAGCAGCGAGAGCTTCGGCAGCAATCAGGAGCAGGAAGTCCTTTATGAGAATACCGGTCTTTCCCGTCATTTCCCCGTGCATTTCGGGCGGGATATCCTGCACTGCAATTCGGTATCCGACTTTGAGGCCTTCGCCTGGGAAGGGGAGGATGCGGATCGCGGCCAGAAACGGGTCAACCGGTGCTACCAGCAGTTGACCCTAATGCCTGCCATGTACTGGTCAGACGACCGCCGCGCGGATTATGAGTATCTGAAAAATCAACGGCAATGGGTATCCAAATATCTGGACAATGCCATCGGCGGAGAATTGCACATCCATAAGAACGGTGCGTTTTTTGTAGCGACAGAGGATGGCCGCTTTGGCATGCTGCATCCCCGTGATACGGCCCTTTCGGACGCGGTGCTGATGCTGTGCGCACAGCTGCGGCAGAAAATCAACGACGGGGTCTATCCCGTAAAGGACGATGATACGGTCTGGCTGCGCCGGATGGATTTCCGAAAGGAGGCGCTGCGCTGCAAGGCCAAATGGAGCAATGCCTGGGGCAAAGGTCTCAGGGAAGAGCCGGACGATAGCTTTGTGGAAAAAATCACAAACTATATGTCCGATTGGATGCTGCTGCAGCCGGTGGATGGTGCGATCCTTCTCTACCCGGCCGTCGGAAAATTTATCGGCTGTTATCCGAACGATTATCAGCAAGGCGCGCAGGAGGGCGATCATGGAACAGTGGAAGATGCATAGGCTGGGATTCCGGAATTTCTGGCTGTACGATAAGGAAGATTTTCTGGCGGAAAGCGGGCATTTGCTTCTTCGGGGAAGCAATGCATCCGGAAAATCCATCACGACGCAAAGCTTTATTCCCTTTATCCTGGATGGCAACCGCAGCCCGGAACGTCTGGATCCCTTTGGTTCCCGGGATCGTAGGATGGAGTATTATCTGCTGGGGGATAATGAGCGGGAGGAATCCACAGGTTATCTTTTTTTGGAGTTCAAGAAGCAGGGCTTGGATGTATATCTGACCATCGGCATCGGCCTGCGCGCCCAAAAGGGAAAGACCATGGATTTCTGGGGGTTCTGCCTTTGCGACGGGAGACGGATCGGCCGTGATTTTGAGCTTTATGAAAAGCTCGGAAAGGATATGCTCCCGTTAACGAAGCAGAAATTGAAAAATGTGATCGGGGATCCGGATAACTGGGTCGAGAGTCCCGGCGCGTATAAAAAGCTGGTCAATGACCGGCTGTATCAATTTCCTGACATCCGCCAGTTTGATCAGTTGGTTCAGCTGCTGATCAATGTTCGGGCGCCGAAGCTATCCAAAGACTTTCGCCCAACGCTGGTAAAGGAGATCCTGCGAGACTCCCTTCAGGTGCTGTCTGATGATGACCTTTCCGCCATGGTCAGCACTATGGAGCGCATGGACGAATTAACGGACACCCTGCAGGGGTATCAGGAGGCGCTGAAATCCGCATCCATTATCCGCAACGAATATACCCGGTACAATCAGTTCGTTCTGGGGCGGAAGGGGAAGGCCTACAGCGATGCCCATGACAAAACCCAGCGCCAGCGTGCCCAGCTGCAAGATCAGCAGGAAAGGCTGCGGATGCTTTCTGCCGAGCTTCAGAATCAAGCCCAAAACAGAGATGACGCCCATGCCGCGCTCATCCGGGCTCGCGGGCAGCGGGCAGCTATGGGAGATGGGGATCTGGTTGAACAGAGACGGAGGCTGGAAAGTGAACGGGAGAGTGAGCAGAGCCAAAAATCCCTGCTCGATAGCGGAACCCGGCAGCTTGACAGTTTAAGCGGCACCATTACTCAGAAAGAATGTCAGCTGCGGGAGCTGCAGCAGGCGGTTCGCGGATATTCCAATGAAGTCCAGAGCAGTCTGCGTCAGTTGGATGGTATCAACCAACTGGCACTTATGGGGGAAGACCACCAGGCATTCCTCAGATCTCCCGAGAATGGTCAAAAAATTCGTGCCGCCCTTCATATCCGGAAAACAATGCTTGGGCAGGGATTGAATTCTATTCGCAAGCTGAATCAGGCGCAGGATGTTTACGATGCTGCCTTTCAGGCACTGGATCTCGCAAAAGCCGAGCAGACAAAATTGGATTCCGCGGTTCAGAGCGCGCAGTTCCAGGAACAGGAAGAACGGGATCGCATCATCGAGAACTTTATCCGATGGCAGCAGAATTGTGCGGAATTCCTGCTCACAGAACAGGATGCTCTCTCTATAAAACAGGCGTTGGCGCGCTATCGCGCCCCGTCTGATTGGACTGTGATCCAAAATCGGCTGAATGACCGGCTTCAAGCAGGCAATTCCCGGTTGAACGCCGAAAAACTGAAAATACAGGCACTGCGAGAGCGCCTGACCGGGGAAGCACGGGATAAGAAAAAGGAGCTGGACGAGGTCCGCAGCCGCCCGGATCCCATTCCCCCCAGGCGGAAACAGACGGACGCACTGCGGATCCAGCTTGTTATGAGCGGTATCCCCCACGCGGCGTTCTATGAAGCGGTGGATTTCTCGGCGGATCTGCAGCAGCAGGATCGCGCCCGCCTGGAAGCACAGGTAATGGATTCCGGGCTGCTGGACGCGCTGATCGTCCCTGCTGAGTATCAGGAGCAGATCCAATATCTGCTGGAGGATTACCCGGATCGGTTTTTGATCCCCGGAGCGCCCGTATCCGATCCGATCACGTCGCTTGTCCCGGATCCGGATTCCCCGCTTTCCGCTCTGGCCGCCGGGTGTCTGAACGGTATTTCCCGATCGGATATTGATTCCACCACCGCATTGCTGCCGGATGGCCGTTTTCGCAATGGGATCGTCAGGGGACGATCCCATGGGTATGACCCTGCCGGATATATTGGCGCCGCCGCACGCCGTGCCAACCGGGAACGGCAAATTGCGCAGCTGGAGCGGCAGCTGCATCAGCTGGAAGATCAGCTCCGGCAGGCGGTGCAGCAGGAACGCGACCTGACGCTCCGCCTGGAGAAGCTGCAGAATGAATGGAAGCAGCTGCCCAATACGATAGATCTGGACTGTGCCATCGAAACCCGGATGGAAGCCCAACGTGCCTTGGATGCCGCAGCTGCCGAGACGCAAAGGCGCATGGAAGCAGAGCAGCAGGCAAAAAGAGTGCTGGGCGTTCAGGAAAATCAATGCCGGGAATGCTGCCGGGGTATTCCTTACGAACGAACGGAAAAGGCCTTTGAAGAAGCCCAGGCAGCCCTGGAAGAATACGGCGAGCAGCTGACCGTCATTCACAGCGGTCAGGAGCGCCTGAAAGCTTCTCGGCAGCGCCACGACGAGATCGATGAAGATCTTGCCGTAGAATATGACCGCCGTTCCGATCAGACGAAAGCCAACGCCGCCATCGAGCTGGATCTGAAGAAAACACAGGCTGTGATCCGGGAAATTGAAGATTACCTTGCCCGCCCGGAAAACATGGATCGTGCGCGGCGGATGCGGGAATTGGATGAGATCATTCACAGACAGGATCAGGCGGAAAGGGAGGCGGATAGGCAGTGCGCCCGGCTGACGGAAACCATCAACGCGGCGGATGCGGATATCCGGCGTCAGAACGGCGAGCTGACAAATCTGACACTGGCTGAAACGGAATTGGAGCAATACTTCAAAGAGGAGCTTCAGCTAGGCCTTGTGGATCGAATTTCCGGTGTCGATTCTACGGCTCCTTACGACCTGGCACGCGGGGCAAGCGGCCTGATCAATGCCGCAGATCGTGAGCGCACCCTGGAGCAGGTCGGGGAATCGCTGCGTAAGAACTACACATCCCATAACAACGAGCTTCTGAAATATCAGCCGCGGTTGGATCTGGCGTTTGATCCCCCTGCGAATCCCGGCATGCTGCGTCAGAGATATACCATTACGCTGCAAAAAGACGGCCGGGAGGTGAGCCTGTATCAGTTCCTTTCCTCTCTTCAGGAAGACATCGAGCTGACCAAAAGCGTTCTGGAGGAAAATGACCGGAAGCTGTTCGAGGATATCCTTCTGGAGACCATCAGCCACAAGCTTCGCAGACGGATCAACGAAAGCAAAAAATGGTGCGAAGACATGACCGCACTGATGGGTACGCTGAACACCTCCATGGGTCTGCGTTTTTCGTTGGATTGGAAGCCCAGGAAGGGAGAGACTCCGGAAGAGCTGGATACGGTAAAGCTGGTGGAGCTGCTGAATAAGGATCGTATGCTGCTTACAAAGCAGGATAGCGAGATGGTTTCCGGGCATTTCCGCGCCAAAGTCCGAGCCGCCCGGCAATCCGCCATGGAGCAGGGACTCCCCGCAAATTATGCTGATCTGATCCGCACCGTTCTGGATTACAGGACATGGTATGAATTCCGCCTATACTATCAGCGTGACGGAGAAGGCAAAAAGGAGCTTACCAATCGGGTCTTCAGCAAGTTCAGCGGCGGCGAGAAAGCAATGGCTATGTACGTCCCGTTATTTGCCTCCGTATCGGCGCAGTATAAGAAAGCCGGCGAAAATTGTCCCAGGCTTCTGGCTCTGGATGAGGCCTTCGCGGGTGTGGACGACCGGAATATCGGGGCTATGTTTGAATTGGTAGGGATTCTGGATTTCGACTATATCATGAATTCTCAGGCACTTTGGGGCTGCTATCCGTGCGTAAAGGATCTGAACATCGTGGAGCTTCACCGGCCTGGCAATGCCTCGTTTGTCACCTTGCTGCGTTACTTCTGGAACGGTTCCGTAAGAGTTCTTCAGGAGGATATGGATGGATAAACAAACCAGAGAATGCACGGAGTATTTTCGGAAGACACCGGGCTTCAAACGGGTCATGGAGCAGCTCCTGGAGCGATATCGCCGAAACGGCTGCGCAGCCGGAATGATCCGACTGGACGACCCGTCTGAAGAAGAGCGCGACGCTTTATGCGGCTTGTTTGGGCGCCCTTTCCTGGGGGATGTGAAATTCAGGGCTCGGGATTTTAATACGGCGCTACAGTCCTCACGATTTGCAGGCGTGGATCTGAAGGACGTGCTGGAAGCCTATTTTCAAACGACCATACATACCAGCAGAGAACGCAAGTACCAAAAGGAGCAGCAATTCGATCAAATGCTTTCCTCCGCTTACGCGGTCGCAAGGTGCAGCACTTGCAAATGCTGGCTGGATGCAGTCAAGGCAAAGCGTAAGGATCGGGGATACCTGCTTCTCGTTAAGGAAATGACAAAAGATCCCAGATCCGCAACGGAAAGCCTTTGTAGAGCGATCTGGGCTATGGATGAGCTGGAAAATCATGGAGGGAAACCGCTGCGGCTGGCGGTGTTCAGCGCACAATCGACGACGGATCCCCACGCATTGGACGGTGATACCCTTTCCGGCCAGCTGTTCGTGCACCTTCTTTCCATGAAGCGGAACCGCCCCTATCCTGTTGATGCGGAACAACGGGACGAAACGTATTTTGAAAACGGAATTTTGTGCGACAGTATATCCAGCACGGTCACCCAGGTCGGACTGATCCTTATGGAGCCGCAAGCGGAGCATCCTTCCTTCCGGGAATTCCGCCGCAGGAAGGAATGCTGTACCTTATCTCTGACAAATCTGAGCCGCATTGCTTCCGCAGAAAGTCCCACGAAAAAAGCGTACTTAATTGAGAATCAAATGCTGTTTTCGCAGCTCTGCGATCACGCAGAGGCGTTTCATTCTCCATTGATCTGTACCTCCGGCCAGCTTCAGGTGGCAGTGTTGCGGCTGCTGGATATGCTGGCAGCTTCCGGAACGACTCTGTTTTACGCGGGGGATCTTGACGGCGGTGGGATATCCATTGCCGTGAGACTGCTGACCCGCTATCCGGACAACCTTCGGCTTTGGCATATGACCGAAGAGGATTACGCGCTTTGCAAATCGGAGGTCAGTCTGGGTGAGAGTAGTCTGACTTTGTTAAAATCAGCGCAAGGCACGATTCTGGAGCCGGTTGCCGATTTTGTGCAGGCAGCAGGTTATGCGGGGTATCAGGAATTGCTGCTGGACAGACTGCTGCCTGACCTGGTTTCCTCCGTCCCTTCGCCGCCGGAGTTGGTGCTTGCTTGATGCTGCACCCTATCCTTAAGTCACCCAATACTTGACGCGCTTGTATCCGGAATCGTAAATGACTGAGGGCGGGGAAATCCCCGCCCTCAGTCTGCAAAAGGCCAGTCCGCAGACTGGCCTCAACATATTTATGCTAACATAGTCGATGGAATATGTCAACAGAAAATTGGCCAATACGCCGGAATTCTATGTTATGCAGTAAATAAAATGGTATATTTTATACAAAATTCCGGGTTGTATTTCGGGGAAAAATGTGTTATCTTATAGACACAAAGAGGTGATACCGATGTACAGGTAAATCTTCTCAGAGGCGACGGCTTCCCAAGGTAAATCTCCCGATCACATATGATCTTCGGAAAACGGAAAAAGGGAATTTTCACGGGAGGAATTCCAAATCTGTAAGGCGGAACGCCGGCGTCTACTCCGCAGAAAGAGAGGTTAACCAACAGATGTTAGATACCAAGATCGCAGAGAGATGATCCTCGGCGGCTGTCATGACAGTTGACCGAGGGTTATTTCTTTTTCGGCATCTCATTTGTCGGAACGGCGCGCCTTGCCTGAAAAAATCAATGGACAGTCAGCCTCTTCTATGGTAGAATCGTCCCAGTATATCCGTCAGGAGGCACTTTTCATGCAGGGCGAATTGCCGTCGCAGCGCATCACCGAGGGCGTGATCTGGAAGCAGCTGCTTTTCTTTTTCTTTCCCATTCTGCTGGGGAGCTTTTTCCAGCAGATGTACAATACCGTGGATACCATCATCGTCGGCCGTTTCGTCGGTACCCGGGCGCTGGCGGCGGTGGGGTCTACCTCCCCGCTGCTGAGCCTGATGAACGGCTTTTTCATTGGACTGAGCACCGGCGCGACGGTGCTGCTGTCCCAGTTTTACGGCGCGAAAAGTAAGCAGGGCGTGCAGGACGCCCTTCATACCGGCGTGGCGCTGTCGCTTGTGCTGGGTGCGGCGGTGATGGTTCTGGGCTACTCCCTCGGCCCCAAAATTCTGGGGCTGATGAACACTCCGGAAAGCTGCATGGACGACGCCGTTTTGTACATAAAACTCTATTTTGGCGGCGCGATCGCCTCCATGCTCTACAACATGGGCGCGGGAATCCTTCGGGTCATGGGCGATTCCCGAAAACCTACCATCTTCCTGATGGCGGCCTGCGGGGTCAACATCGTTCTGGACATCGTATGCGTGGTGGTGCTGAAAATGGGCGTGGCGGGAGCCGCCATTGCCACGGTTTTCTCCCAGGTGGTCAGCGCGGGGATGGTCACGGCTGCATTGCTCCGCCAGCCGGAGGAGACACGGCTCTCCCTGAAAAAGATCCGCTTCCAGGGCGGGCTGCTGAAACGCATCCTTTACGTTGGCGTCCCGGCGGGACTGCAATTCGTGACCTTTGACCTTGCCAACCTTCTTATTCAGTCCGGCATCAACTCCTTTGGAGACATAGCGGTGGCGGCCTGGACGGCGTACATCAAAACCGACAGCCTGACATGGATGATCTCCGGCGCCTTCGGCGTGTCGGTGACCACCTTCGTGGGGCAGAATTTCGGCGCACAGAAATATGACAGAATCCGGCAAAGCGTCTGGGTCTGCATGGGCATGAGCGTGGGGCTGACGGGGGCAATGAGCGCCCTGGTCATCGCGTTCCGCCCCTTCATTCTGGGAATTTACACAACCGACCCGGCGGTGATCAGGCTGGGGGCGTATGTCATGGCGTGGACGGTGCCGTTCAATGTGCTGTTCATGCCGGTGGAGGTGTTCGCCGGCGCCATGCGGGGCACCGGCTGTTCGGTGCTCCCAACGGTCATCACCTGCCTGTGCGTGTGCGTGTTCCGGGTGGTGTGGATCTTCACGGTGGTGAGGACCTGGCACAGGATCGAGCTGCTGGCCGTCTGCTACCCCTTAAGCTGGCTGCTGGCGGCGACGGTATTTGCGATCGTCTATTTTCACGGGGGCTGGCTGCGCAGGAGAATCGAGCAGTGCGGCATGGAGCCGGAAGCGGGGAGATAGGAGGAAACGGGGATGAAAATAAGGTTTTTACGGCTGATTGCTCTGGTGCTGACGGCGGCGGTGCTGCTGTCCGGCTGCGGCATGGCGGACTTCGGCGGGTATTTTGGCGCCCTGCGCTCGTTGGCGGAAGGCAGTGCCATCGTACCCTACGAGAGCATGACCTACCAGCGCCCGGACATGACCCGGCTCCGGCAGACCCTGGACGCTGCCTGCGAGGCGGCGGAGGGGGAGGACGTTTCGGCCATTCTGAACGGGGTGTACGACTTTTACGACGCCTATGACTGGTTCGGTACCTACTACGCCCTGGCGGATATCCGCTACTGCGCGGACCTGACGGACACCTACTGGGAGGATGAGTATAACTACTGCGCCCAGAACGCGGCCGCGGCGGACGCCGCCCTGCAGGAGCTTTACCGGGCGCTTGCCCGGTCTCCCGCACGGGCGGAATTGGAGCAGGATTACTTCGGCGAGGGCTTTTTCGACAGCTATGAGGGGAAGGAAACCCTCTGGGACGAGACCTTCACCACCATGCTGGAGGAGGAAGCAAAGCTGCAGACCTGGTATTACGAGCTATCCTCCCAGGCGGCGGACTATCCGGAGGATATGGAAGGCTACTATGACGCCTGTGCGGACGATATGGCGTCCCTTCTGGCGGAGCTGATCGCCGTCCGGCAGGAGATGGCGGAATACTGGGGCTATCCGAATTATCCCCGGTTTGCGGAGGACTTCTACTTCTACCGGGACTACACTGCTGCGGAGGAGGAGCAGCTTCTGGAGGACATCCGCCGGGAGCTGGTGCCGCTGTACCGGGAGCTGAGCGGCGATGCCTGGGAGGCGGCCGGCGCGTATTCCTCGGAGAAGGAGACCCTTGACTACTTAGCCGCAGCGGCAAAGGCCATGGGCGGCACGGTGAAGGAAGCCTATGACCTGATGAAGACGGCAAAGCTCTACGATACCGGCTATGGGGAGAACAAGTACAATTCCTCCTTTGAGCAATACCTGACCGGCTATCAGGAGCCGTTCGTTTTCATGAACGCCACGCTGACGGCCTACGACAAGCTGGTGCTTGCCCACGAGTTCGGCCACTTCTGCAATGACTACGCCAGCCACGGCAGCGCCGCCGGAGTGGATGTTCTGGAATTCTTCTCCACGGGCATGGAGTATCTGAGCCTGTGTTACGGTGGGGAAGACCTGACCCGGGCAAAAATGGCGGACAGCCTGGGCAATTATGTGGAGCAGGGGGCGTATGCCAGCTTCGAGCGGCAGATGTACGGCCTGACCGGGGATGATCTTTCCGCGGAGGGGCTGTACACGCTGTACGAGCAGGTGGCGCTGGACTTCGGCTTTGACAGCGTGGGCTACGACCGGCGGGAGTTTGTGGACGTGACCCACTTCTACACGAACCCCATGTACGTGTTCAGCTATGTGGTCAGCAACGACGCGGCGATGCAGCTGTACCAGCTGGAGCAGGCGCAGAGCGGCGCGGGATTGGCGCTGTACGAACAGAACCTGACGACGGAGGAATCGTTTTTTCTGGCGTTTCTGGACGGCGCCGGGCTGGAAAGTCCTTTTAAGGCGGGAAGGATCAGCTCGGTCAAGGCGGTTTTTGAATCGGTGCTGGAGTAAGTTTGACGGAAACCGCCCCTGCGGCGCAAAGCCGCAGGGGCGGTTTGTATCTTTTTGGCGAAACGGCGCATACTGTATGCGAGGTGAGAACGCCGTGAAAGAGGACGAAAAGAAGCCCCTGTCCTGGGAAGTGGCCGACCCCAAGCCGCCGGTCATCCGGTCGGGGCATATGGAGAGCCGAAAAGAGAACTGAGCGGGGAACCGCCCAAAAGGGGACTGCCTTAAAAGAGGCGGCTCCAAGGGCGTATCTGAAAACCGGCGAAATGACCGGCAGCGAAGCTTTTTCGCCTGCCGAACAACATTTTTTCTTGGGCAACGCCGCACAAAAAGCGTCTGCAAGTCTCAGCCGTCTTTTTGCCCCGCTTCTTCCGCTTTGTGGACTCTGAATCGGGACAAAAATCCCGGCTGAGACTTCTTGCCGAATTGTGCGGTGCTGCCTTAGAACCCCACGCTGCATC
>ERZ808240.2780-NODE-2780-length-18331-cov-6.792788_pt1 | contig 18331 bp, 22 predicted proteins | sample MGYA00521084_ERZ808240 | MGnify/ENA primary metagenome ERZ808240 (study PRJEB31516, sample SAMN03275571) | gut metagenome | biome: mammalia-associated habitat; material: feces | host: Papio cynocephalus | place: Kenya | collected 2012-08-06 ... | reverse complement strand
GGCAAGACCTTTGACCGGATGCCCGAGATCATCGACAATGTTATCCCCTATATCGGCGGCGAGGAAGAAAAGAGCGAGCGTGAGCCTCTCAAGCTGTGGGGTCACATTGAGGGCGATCAGATCGTTAGTGCTGAGAAGCCTGTCATCACAGCACAGTGCTTCCGTGTGCCGGTCTCCGACGGCCACACTGCTGCTGTGTTCGTGAGCTTCGACAAAAAGCCCACCAAGGAGCAGATCCTCAAGGCATGGGCGGAGTTCCGCGGCCCCGCTCAGGAACTGGATTTGCCCAGTGCCCCCAAACAGTTCCTCCACTATTTTGAGGAGAATGACCGTCCCCAGCCCAAGCTGGACCGCAACACCGAGCATGGCATGGCTGTCTGCGTCGGCCGCCTGCGTGAGGACACTCTGTTCGATTACAAGTTTGCCTGCATGAGCCACAACACCCTGCGCGGCGCAGCGGGCGGTGCCGTGCTGCTGGCTGAACTGCTGGCCGCAAAGGGCTATCTTGACTGATTTGTGCGCTTTTGATATTTTGTGCACGCAAAGGAGTTTTTGCTATTATGAAGAATCCTGTTTTTACTGGTGCAGCTGTTGCCATTATCACTCCGATGTACGAGGACGGCAGCATCAACTTTGACGAGCTGGGCCGCATCATCGAAGACCAGATCGTCCGCGGCACGGATGCCATTGTCATCTGCGGCACCACCGGCGAGTGCTCTACCATGACCGATGAGGAGCAGCTGGCAGCGATCAAATATACGGTTGACCTGGTAAATCACCGTGTGCCCGTCATCGCCGGTGCCGGCTCCAACGATACTGACCACGGTTGTGCACTGGCTGCAAAGTCTGCGGCTTGTGGCGCAGATGCTCTGCTTCTGGTGACGCCTTATTACAACAAGACCTCTCAGGCTGGTCTGGTGGCCCACTTCAACGCAATGGCCGAGGCTGGCGGCATCCCCGTTATCCTGTATAATGTGCCTTCCCGCACCGGCCTGAACATTGCTCCTGAGACGGCCAAGGAGCTGAGCAAGAATCCGCTCATCAATGGCATCAAGGAGGCTTCCGGCAATATCAGTCAGGTGGCTAAGATTGCTGCCCTCTGCGGCGATGAACTGAACATCTACTCTGGCAACGACGACCAGGTGGTTCCCCTGCTGTCTCTGGGCGGCAAAGGCGTTATCAGCGTGGTCTCCAATGTCAAGCCCGAGCTGGTGCACAACTGCTGCAAGGCATGGTTCGATGGTGATACCGCCAAGGCCTGCGCACTTCAGCTGGAGATGCTGCCCCTGTGCGAGGCCCTCTTCTGTGAAGTCAATCCCATTCCGGTCAAGTATGCTATGAATGTGCTGGGTTGGAATGCCGGTGAGTGCCGCCTGCCTCTCGTTGAGCCCAGCGACGCCCACAAGGAACACATTGAGCAGACTCTGCAGGCTGCAGGTCTCATTAAGGAATAACGATTTTATATCCAGAATGCCCGGCGCAAAGTGTCTCCGGGCATTCTGTCATAAGTGAAAACGAGGAAATTGCAAATGACTGATATTATCATTCAGGGCATCGGCGGCCGGATGGGCCATGTGCTGTGCGAGATGATCGCACAGCGCGAGGATTGCCGCGTTGTTGCCGGTATCGATATGAAGGACGGCGAAGTGAACGGTATCCCTGTTTATGACAGCCCGGAAAAGCTGGAAGGCAAGGGCGATGTCATTATTGATTTCAGCGCCCCGGCGGCGGTCGAAAAGGCCCTGCCTTATTGCGAAGCCCACAAACTGCCCATCGTGGTCTGCACCACCGGTCTGTCGGAAGAGCTGCAGCTGAAGATCGTCCAGCTCTCCCGCAGTGTGCCGGTGTTCAAGAGTGCCAATATGTCTCTGGGCATCAATGTTCTGTCCGAGCTGTGCAAGCGTGCCTCGGCGATTCTGGGTGCAAATTATGATGTTGAGATCGTGGAGCAGCACCATCACAACAAGCTGGATGCCCCCAGCGGCACCGCACTGATGCTGGCCGATGCCATCAACGAGCAGAACGACGGAAAGTATCATTATGTCTACGACCGCTCTTCTGTTCGTCAGAAGCGTGACCCCAATGAGATCGGCATCAGCTCTGTGCGCGGCGGCAGCATCGTGGGCGACCATGAAGTGCTGTTCTGCGGCCCGGATGAGGTCATCACGCTCCGCCACACCGCATATTCCCGCAATATTTTTGCAAATGGTGCGGTAAATGCGGCTGTATATCTTGCAAAAAAAGAGCCGGGTCTGTACAATATGAGTGATATGATCGCAGAAATGTGACCTTCCTGCGGAACGCCCAATGGGCAGAATGGAGTGTTTTATATGTACGGTGTATCCAAGATCAATATTGAGCCCAGTCTGATGATGATCAGTGTGCAGGATGCCGAGTTCAAGGGCAATACGATGGCCCGGTATCTGCAGATTTTTGCCGATACCGGCGTTGTGGTGGATATGATCAGCCAGAGTGCCCCCCACGGCACCAGCATGGATTTCAGCTTCACGGCATCCAGCAGTGACCTGCCCCTTGTGATGAAAGCCATCTCTGCGGCGAACCTGGATAAAGACGCCAAGGCTTCTCCCCTCATCAGCGTGGGCTACTCCAAGCTGAATCTTTTTGGAGAAGAGATGGTCACCAGCTGCGGCGTTGCTGCACGTGCACTGAACGCTCTGTCCATGGCAGGTATCGAAGTGCTGCTCATCACCACCAGCGATCTGGACATTTCCCTGTTGGTCCGCTCCGAAAATGAGGATGCAGCCTACGAAGCACTGAAGAAAGCTTACGAACTGTAATGCAATAAACAGCAAAAACTCTCATGTCCGCTATCCGGCAGGCATGAGAGTTTTTATATGGATAGGTTTTTATAACTAGAATCCCCGGTATTTCTGCTTTCTTTTTCTCGAGAGCGGAGATACCGGGGATAATTTATGGATAAGTCAGGGATTACAGAGTCACCTTGTGGTAGACCTTCTTGCCCTTCTTGATGACGATGCCCTTGGTCAGCTGGTCAGCCGTAAAGCTGACAGTGGGAGCAGCGACCTTCTCGCCATCCACCAGAACACCACCCTGAGTGACCAAACGGCGGGCCTCACCATTGGATGCAGCCAGACCAGCCTTGACCATCAGGGTCAGGATGCCGATAGAGCCGTCGGTCAGGTCAGCCTCAGTCAGCTGAGTGGTGGGCATATGCTCGGCGTCACCGGCAGCGCCGCTGAACAGTGCACGAGCAGCGGCCTGAGCCTTGTTTGCCTCTTCCTCACCGTGGACCATCTTGGTCAGTTCGAAGGCTAGGATCTCCTTGGCCTCGTTGAGGCGCTGATCCTTCCAGGTGCTCATCTCGTCGATTTGCTCCAGCGGCAGGAAGGTCAGCATCCGGATGCACTTCATCACGTCAGCATCGCCCACATTGCGCCAGTACTGATAGAACTCAAAGGGGCTGGTCTTGTTGGGGTCAAGCCAGACAGCGTTGCCGGCAGTCTTGCCCATCTTCTTGCCCTGAGAGTCAGTCAGCAGAGTGATGGTCATTGCGTAAGCATCCTTGCCCAGTTTGCGGCGGATGAGCTCCGTACCGCCCAGCATGTTGCTCCACTGGTCATCGCCGCCGAACTGCATGTTGCAGCCGTAGTGCTGGAACATGTAGTAGAAGTCGTAGCTCTGCATGATCATGTAGTTGAACTCAAGGAAGGACAGGCCCTTCTCCATACGCTGCTCGTAGCACTTGGCCCGCAGCATATTGTTGACGGAGAAGCAGGCACCCACATCACGAAGCAGTTCAATGTAGTTCAGGTTCAGCAGCCAGTCAGCATTGTTCAGCATCAGAGCCTTGCCTTCGGAGAAATCGATGAACTTCTCCATCTGCTTCTTGAAGCAGGCTGCATTGTGGGCGATATCCTCCTTGGTCAGCATCTTGCGCATATCGGTGCGTCCGGAGGGGTCGCCGATCATGGTAGTGCCGCCACCAATCAGAGCGATGGGCTTGTTGCCTGCCATCTGCAGACGCTTCATCAGGGTCAGGGCCATGAAATGACCTGCAGTCAGGCTGTCAGCCGTGCAGTCGAAACCGATGTAGAAAGTAGCCTTGCCGTTGTTGATGAGGTCGATGATCTCATCATCGGTGATCTGAGCCACCAGACCGCGGGCCTTGAGTTCTTCGTAGAGAGTCATAAAGAAATCCTCCTGTTCATGTTGGGCAGAGGGAAAATAAAACGCCCTCTGCCAAAATAAATTTGGCAGAGGGCGAGAAAATCGCGGTACCACCTCTGTTTGCCGCCTCCTCACGGAGACAGCCTCACGAGTGCATACCCCAGAGTAGAGCAACACTCCTGCGTTTGTAACGCTCGCACGCGGCACAGCCTACTGTTCGTTCAGCCTGCAGCTCCGGGACGTATTTCACCTACGGCTCCACGACCCCTTTCACCAACCGGGGCTTCTCTGGGTGGAGGGCATCAGGATACTCGGTTCCCTTCTCAGCCTTTCAACGAGATTCAGTTTAGCACATCCCTGCTGGAATGTCAAGCACAGAGTGATTGCTTTACTTTTCAACACTTCGCCCCAGCATTTCCCGGGCATTGGCCAGCGAAAGCTCCGTCACATGGTCGCCGGAGATGAGACGGGCCAAGGCTTCTACGCGGCCATTCTCATCCAGCGGGTGAATCTCCGTATAGGTGCGGTCATTGGTGACATTTTTCTGGATGAGCAGATGACAGTCAGCCAACGCAGCGATCTGTGCGGTGTGGGTGATGCAGAGGATCTGATGCCCCTCTGCACTCTGGCGCAGCACTTCGCCAATGCGGCTGGCAGCTTTGCCGGAAACGCCGCTGTCGATCTCATCATAAATGACAGTAGGAACTGCGTCCTTATCGGCCATTGCATTCTTGATGGCCAGTGTGATGCGGCTCAGCTCACCGCCGGAAGCAATTTTTGCCAACGGTTTCGGGTCCTCGCCGGGGTTCGTGGAGATATAGAACTCAATGCTGTCCTGTCCGTGGCTTGCCAGTGGACCGCGGGCGTGACGGAGCGTCATCCGCACGCCGGGCATGTTCAGAAAATCCAGTGTGCCGGAGATACGTTTGTTCAGTTCATCAAAAGCTTTCAGGCGGGTCTGGGTCAGCAGTTCTGCCTTTTCCCGTGCGAGGAGATAAAGCCGCCGCTGTTCCGCTTGAAGATGCTCTACCCTCTCCTGAGAGGATTGTATCGTTTCCAGCTCTTGCCGGGCCTTCTCGCCAAAGGTCAAAACATCTTCTACGGTATCGCCATACTTGCGCTTGAGTTTATAAATCAGGTCGATACGCTGTTCGATCTCGTCCAGTTCTGCATCGTTGGTGTCGTAGCTGTCCAGCCTCCCGATGAGGTCAGCAGAGACATCCTTGGCCGTATAATACAGGTCAAGAAGCTGGCCCGAACTGGCAGAAAGTTCTCCATCCAGCTGGGCGGCACCATCCAGAGCATTGGATGCTTCCCCCAAAAGGTCAACAGCGCCCGGGGCCTCATCACCGCCCGAAAGCAGTGCATAACACTGTGCGATACGGTCCCGGATGGTAGATGCATTTGCCAGCACTTTGCGGCGGCTTTCTAATGTCTGCTCTTCCCCGGCGGTCAGAGCAGCGTCATCGATCTCCTTTACCTGATAGCTCAGCAGATCGATGCGGCGCTGCTTTTCATTCTCGTCCATTATCATGGAGTCCAGCGTCTTTTTCACGCCCACCAGTTCCCGGTAGACAGCATAATAAGCCTGATACTCCGCGCTGTTCTGGGCATAAGCATCCAGGATTCCTTCATGGTGTGCGGGGTTCAGCAGTCCTACCGAATCATGCTGGCCATTGATATTGATGAGCCCGCCGCAAAGCTCCCGGAGAACGGCTGCGGTTGCAGGCATCCCGTTGATGCGGCAGCTGCTCTTGCCCTCGGCGGTGATCTCTCGGCTGAGCATCAGGGATTCCGAACGCTCATAGCCTGCCTTTTCCAGGCTGTCCAGCACAGCAGAAGGTACATCTTCAAAGGCTGCCCGGATGACAGCTTTGGACGCTCCGGTGCGCACAAGGTCTTTGGAGGTGCGGCTGCCCAGAATGGCGTTGATGGAATCGATGAGGATAGACTTGCCCGCACCGGTCTCGCCCGTCATAACGTTCAGACCTTTTTCAAAGTGGACATTGGCTTTCTGGATAACTGCAACATTTTCAATTTGCAGGCTGCTCAGCATAGTTTCACTCCCGCGTTTATTTCTGCCCGATATGCCGGGTCAGTTCCGAACAGATGGTTTTTGCGTCCCGCTCCGAGCGGGCCACGATAAGGAACGTGTCATCGCCAGAAAGCGTGCCGACAACGTTTTTCCACTTTAAGGCATCAAACACTTCACAGGCGGCATTCGCCATGCCAGAATAACATTTCACCAGCACAACATGGCCCGCAAAGTCCACGCCCAGCACAGACTCATGAAAGATCGTCTCAAAGCGGCCCTGCATTTTAGGATTCAGGCTTTCGCTGTGGCTGGAGACATAGCGGTAGCCGTCCGCTGTTGCAGCTTTGACAAGGCAAAGCTCCCGGATATCCCGGGAGATCGTCGCCTGCGTTACATCGAATCCTTCCTGACGCAGATGTTCCAGCAAAACTTCCTGTCTGCTGATGGGATGCTCCTGGATCAAGCGAAGGATCGTCTGCTGACGTTCCGCCTTGCCCTTTGCTTCGGCTGGATTGTTTCGGCCCATATTCCTTGCCTCCTCTTCTATCATCTCCGGCTGCGCAGCTTCTGGTCAATGGCCTGAAACTGGTCCGCCCTGCTGAAGGTAACGAGCTGCACGACCTGGTCGGAAAGCCGTATCTCTGCGGTAGAGCCGGCGCTCAGCGGATATTCAGCTGCACCGTCACAGCTCAGGAACACTTCATCCTCTACGACCTGCCCGACGCAGATATTTATTTTACGTTCCTGCGCAAAGACCATGGCAGGGCTTGTCAGGCTGTGAGGACAAATCGGCGTGACAACGATGCCCTTGGTCTGAGAGTCCAGAATGGGCCCTCCTGCGGCCAGAGAGTAAGCAGTCGAACCGGTAGGGGTAGCTACGATAACTCCGTCACCACGGTAGTGCTCCACCAGAATATCATCGCAGTAGATACTGAAATCGATTGCCTGCTGCAGACGGCCCTTCGTGACGACCACATCGTTGAGCGCGTGGCCCGTCCAGCCTTCCCCATCCAGCACCCGTACATAGAGCAGCATCCGGCTGTCCAACAGATAATTGCCCTGCACCAGCGCAGACAGCTTTTCTTCCATCTCATCCACTTCACAGGTGGCAAGAAAGCCGCAGCGGCCGATATTGATGCCGAGGATAGGCTTCTGATAGTGCAGTGTGAGATTTGCTTCATGCAGGATGGTGCCGTCGCCGCCGATGGTCAGAATGATATCTGCAGCAGAGAGACACTCTTCCATGGGCAGATACTGCACCCCCTCGGCAGCACAGGAGTGCTTCAGGGTATCCCGCATCAGGACAGCTGCCCCCTGTTCCAGAAGGATCTGCGCTGCCCGCTGGGCCGTGCTGTAGGCTTGTGCCTTGCCGGGGTTTGGCGAAATGTAAACAGTCATATGGCGGTTTGCTCCTTCGTCAGTCCGGCAGGTCACTTATCCAGAGTGCTGTGGCTTGCGGCCACTACCTGTTCGGCCACAGAGTCATCTAGCACACCCGGCTGCTCACTCTTCTGGACGAACATCAGGTATTCGATATTTCCCTCGGGGCCCTTGACCGGGCTGAAGTCCAAGCCTCGGACTGCGAAACCGTTGGCTGCAGCGTAGCCCATGGCATTGTGAAGCACTTCACGATGGGTTGCCGGGTCACGCACGACGCCATTTTTGCCGACTTTCTCGCGGCCTGCCTCAAACTGCGGTTTCACGAGGCAGACGCCCATGGCATCCGGCGTCGTGATAGCCTGTGCCACCGGGAAAATATGATGCAGCGAGATAAAGGAGACATCCACACTGAAAAACTCAATGGGCTCTGCCAGCATATCCGGTGTGACATTGCGGATATTGGTGCGCTCCATATTGACGACTCGCTCATCGGTGCGCAGGCTCCATGCCAGCTGACCGTAGCCCACGTCCACCGCATAGACCTTGACGGCACCATTCTGCAGCATACAATCTGTAAAGCCGCCGGTGGACGCGCCGATATCCATACACACCTTGCCGTTGGGGGTCAGCGGGAAGCACTGCATCGCTTTTTCCAGCTTCAGGCCGCCGCGGCTGACATAACCGATATCATGGCCGCGCACTTCAACCTTGGCATCTTCCTTGATCATCTCACCGGCCTTGTCCACTTTCTGTTCGTTGACAAAGACCACGCCGGCCATAATAAGAGCTTTGGCACGCTCACGGCTTTGGATCATGCCGTGCTGCACCAGATATTGATCCAGACGAATTTTCAACGTGTTTTCTCTCCTTTCGGGACAGCCTCCCGCACAGCCTGTGCCAGATGTGCCGCATCCAGCCCGGTGGCCTGTTTGATCTGAGGCACCGTCGCATGGGGCAGGCAGAGATCCTCTACGGCGCGGTGGATGTACTTACCCTGCCATCCTGCTTTTTGCAGGGCAACTGCGAGATGTTCCCCAATACCGCCACGGGCTACGCACTCCTCTGCCATCAGAATGACCGGATACGAAGCAAGGTCTTTCAGCAGTTCTTCGCTGAATGGGAAGATGCGAATCAGCTTATATACATCGCAGGAAATCCCCTCTGCTTTCAGCTGCTCAGCTGCCACCAGAAGTTCCTCCACCTCATCGGCATAGCTCACCAGCACGACCTGTGCATCGGGTACAGAGAAGATCTTATCGTACTCTTTTCCAGAGCAGCCATACTGCGCGAGCACTTTACTTTCGCCGCCGCGAGGATAGCGGATAGCCCGGGGGCCATGCATCTCATGGTTCAACAGGATAGGCAACCAATACCGCAGTTCTGCGTAGTTGGAAGGCGAATAGATCGGCATCCCCGTCTGGCTCAGGAAAGCCGGGTCAAAGATGCCCTGATGCGTTTCGCCATCACCGGGCACAAAGCCTGCACGGTCAACCACAAACACCACATTTTCATGCAGAAGGTTCACGTCGTGGATGATCTGGTCGTAGCTGCGCTGCAAAAAAGTGGAATAAATGCAGACCACCGGCAGCATTCCCTTGCTGGCAAGACCGGCAGCAAAGGTCACAGCGTGCTGTTCAGCCATGCCAACGTCAAAGAAGCGCTTCGGGTGCGCGTGGCTGAAGAACTGCAGACCAGTGCCATATTTCATGGCAGCTGTAATGGCGCAGATCGTCTCATCGGTATTGCCCAGTGCACTGAGCTCCCGTCCGAAGGTGTTGGAGAAAGACTCCGCCGGTGCAACCTCCGGGTCAGGGATGCCTGCAAGGTCAAACTTCGAGACACCATGATAGTTGCCCGGATTCGACTCTGCCGGTGCATAACCCTTGCCCTTCTTGGTCACAACATGGAGAAAGGTCGGGCCGGGCTGCGCACAGACCGTCTTCAGGATGCGTTCCAGTTCCGGCTCATTATGGCCGTCGATGAGGCCAAAATAATGGAATCCCATATCCTCGAACATGGTCGAGTGATACATGGCCCGGCGGACGACTTTTTTACCATCCTGCAGCACGGTCTTGATGGGAGTACCGACCACTGGCACGCCATCCAGAAAACTGCTGACGTTTTCTTTTACGGTAAAGTAGCGGGTCGTTGTGCGCAGATGGCTCAGATATTTTGCCAGTGCGCCCACGTTATGGGAAATGGACATCTTGTTGTCGTTGAGGATGACAATCAGATTATCCAGCTTGCCGATGTTGTTCATTCCCTCGTAGACCATACCGCCGGTGAACGCACCGTCGCCGATAACGGCTACCACATGGCCCGGTTCCCCCTTCAGCTTCTTGGCCCATGCCATGCCGATAGCCAGAGAAAGCGCAGTGTTGCCATGTCCGGCGATGAATGCGTCGTGGACGCTCTCATTGGGGTTCGGGAAACCGGAAAGACCATCCAGCTGGCGAAGGGTGCCGAACCGTTCCCGGCGCCCGGTCAGGATCTTATGAGTATAGCACTGATGACCCACATCAAAAACGATCGCGTCTTTCGGGGTCTCCAGAATACGATGCAGTGCAACGGTCAATTCCACCGCACCGAGATTGGAAGCGAGATGACCACCTGTTTTGGATACGCTGTCCAGCAGAAATTTTCGAATCTCTCCGCAGAGCTGCTGGGTCTGTGCACTGGTCAGACGCTTCAGGTCACTGGGCTGCGAAATCGTCTGAAGCAATGAAGGATGCATAAAATGACCGTCCTCCTCACATTTTTAATTCCTGAAATTTTCACTTAAAGGTGCATGGGATAAAGGAAGCCAACGACTACACCGACGACCACACCCGCAACGACCTGCAGCGGCGTATGACCGACCATCTCTTTCAGATGCATATTCTGCAGGAACGGAGCATTCTGCTCACTGATGTCGATCCACTGCTCGATCATCTGGTTGAGCACCTTTGCCTGCTCGCCGGTCTCATAGCGCACGCCCATTGCATCGTGCATGGTGATGATGGCCACTACACAGGCCATCGCAAAAATAGCCGAACTGACTCCCTCGCTCCGGCCGGAAGCGATGACCATTGCGCAGACGGTAGCACTGTGGGCGCTGGGCATACCGCCGTCGCCCCACATCCGCTCCAGCTGGAATTTCCCCAGCAGGATAAAGTTGATGATGGTCTTTAAAACCTGTGCGGTAAACCAGCTCAGGAGGGAGACTGTCAATATTTCATTGACAGAGAACAGCTCTTTGATCAGTTGCATCGTTTGTCCACCTTCTTGATTTTTACTTAGCTGCGGCGTATCAGCAGGGTGCGGGCAAGCTGCTCCAGAAAAGCGCTCTTCCCCCCGAATGCGTCACGCAGTGCCGCACAGGTCTCTTCATTCAGCTTTTCCGCCAGCTTCATGGCACCATCTACCCCAAACAGGGTGACGAACGTCGTCTTGCCGTTTTCGCTGTCGCTGCCGATCGGCTTGCCCAGCTGTTCTGCGGTGCCGGTCACGTCCAGTACATCGTCCACGATCTGGAACACAAGGCCGATGCCGTATGCATAGGCTTCCAGTGCCTTATGCTGTGCCTCATCTGCCTGTGCGGCTGCGCCGCCCATCTGGACAGCAGCGTTGATGAGTGCGCCCGTCTTGTGGCGGTGAATGAGCCGGAGCTGCTCTTCGGTTGCAGCAAGTGCCTCATATTTCAGATCCAGTTCCTGCCCGTACACCATGCCCCGGCTTCCGGCTCCCAGGCCAAGAGCCTGTGCTGCGCGGACACAAACCGATGCCGGGGCAGGAGCACCGGCAACAGCTTCGAATGCCTCTGTCAGAAGCACGTCGCCTGCCAGCATGGCCGTAGCTTCGCCAAACGCCTTATGGCAGGAGGGTTTGCCGCGGCGCATATCGTCATTGTCCATGCAGGGCAGGTCATCATGGATGAGCGAATAGCAGTGCAGCATCTCCACTGCAGCTGCAAACTGTTCTGCCGCCTCAGCATTGCCGTGGAGCATATCACACACAGCCAGCACCAGCACAGCACGAATGCGCTTGCCCCCGCCCATCAGACTATAACGGGCCGCGCGGCAGACTTCGGATGTCTCGGGCAGATAGCTCTCACATGCCCGGTTCAGTGCCTGCTCGGCCCGGGCCAGATATTCGTCATACTGCTTTTTATATTCTGCGCTCTCCATAATGGTTCCTCCCTGCAAGCTGTTATTCTTCTGTCTTATTTTCTGCTTCTTTGCTGCGCGATGCATCAATCTCTTCGATTTGAAGAGATGCTTTTTCCAGCGCCGCATGGCAGTATTCCATCAGCGAAGCCGCTTCCGCATAGAGTTTGACCGACTCCGAAAGGGTAGTCTCCTCGCTCTGCATCTGGCTCAGGATGGTTTCCAGACGGGTCATGCCGTCCTCAAAGCTTTTGGGTGCTCTCATTCAGTTCCTCCACAGACGAGACGGTGCACTCTGCGGTATGCGTACTGCCCCGCAGGATGATACGTTCTCCGGTCGTCAATCCATCCGCACTGCTCAGTTTTCCTCTGCCGTCATAGACCATCGCATAGCCTCGGGCCAGGACACGGTAAGGGCTCAGCGAGTCGGCCAGCGCAGCCATGTGATTCAGCTGGGTCTGGCTTCGCTGGAGATGATTCTTCAGAGCAGCGGCAATTTTCTCCTGCTGCGAATCCAATGCCGTCTGACCTCTGGTCAGAGTGCGGCGGGTCATGTCATAGGAAAGCTGCTGTTCTGCTGCCGCTATTCGGGCAGATGCTTCCGCAAGATGCCCCTGCATCGCAGCCTGACAGCGTTGCTCTGCCTGCGTTAATTTTTGCAACAGCTCTGCACGGTCAGGGACCGCCAGCTCTGCTGCCGCAGACGGAGTCGGTGCACGGCAGTCGGCCACAAAATCCAGAATGGTAAAATCGATCTCATGGCCGATCGCACTGATGATGGGAACTTTGCAGCTGTAGGCTGCCCGGGCGATGACCTCTGCGTTGAACACCCACAGATCTTCCCGGCTTCCGCCTCCCCGGGCTACAATGATCTCATCCACCCTGCCGCTTTTATCCAGCGTCCGGATGGCACCTGCTACCTGCTTTGCTGCCTCAAACCCCTGCACATTGACCGGACAGAGCAGCAGTTTTGCTGCAGGCCAGCGCCGTCCAATGACATTTCGGATATCCTGCAATGCTGCACCGGTCTTGCTGGTGATGACACCGATGCACTGAGGATAGGCGGGCAGCGGCTTTTTGTGTTCAGGGTCAAAAAGGCCCTCTTTTTCCAGTTTTGCTTTCAGCTGCTCCAATGCCAGCTGCGCCGCGCCGATGCCGTCCGGGAACATATCGTTCACATAGACCTGAAACGCACCGTCCCGCTCATACAGAGTGGCGCGGCAGCGAACGATGACCTTCATGCCCTCTTCCGGACGGAACCCAAGCCGCCGTGCATCTGAGCGGAACATGACCGCCTTGACGCTGGTGTTGGCATCCCGGAGGGAAAAATAGCAGTGGCCGCTGCGGGCATTCTGTACAAAGTTTGCAACTTCGCCCCGCAGTGCCAGGTCAAACAACTCGTCATTGGCGTCCAGCAGGGTCTTCACATACTGGTTCAGAGCAGAGACTGAGATCACTTCAGCCATAATCCAGCCTCCCGTGCCGCAAGGATGGATACTCCGATTGCATTATCGCTGGAATACTGCCCTGGCACAAAATATACCTGCGGAAGGCGCTGCTGCACCCACTTACGGATGATATCGCTGCTCATGACACCGCCCGCACAGACAACGGGCAGTCCCGGATATTCCTTCTGGGCAGCTTTTGTCATCTTGACGACGGTATCGGCTACGCAGAGCAGGCAGTATTTACAGACATAAGCCGGGCTCTTACCTGTGTCCAGCAGGGCGTTGCACTGATTTTCCAGCCCGGAAAGGCTGCATTCCATGCCACGGACGCTAGATTTCGGTTTGATGGGCTCATCACACTCTGCCGCCAGACGGGATACTTCCACACCAGCCGGAAAGCGAAAGCCCAGCTTCACGCCGACGCGATCCACAGCCTGTCCTGCATAAAGGTCAGAGCTCATTCCCAGCGTTTCAATGTGTTTCACTTCATCGCAGAGGAGAAGGTCGGTGGTGCCGCCCGAGATGTGGAACAACAGTGTCTTTTCCCGGAACAGCTCTTCCCCTTTTGCCGCAAACAGCGCTGCGGCTGCATGGCCCTGCTGATGGGTCGTGCGGATGAGAGGGATGCCTCTGGCCAGAGCGAATGCCTGCGCGGCACTGACTCCCGCCAGAAAACAGGGCATATAGCTGCCCTCTACCGGACGCGGTTTTGCCGATACGCCGACTGCGCTGATCTGGGTCAGATCAAACTCCCGGCCAAGCTCTTCCATCATCTCCGGCAAAGCAGTGGTATGATGAAAAAGTGCATCGCTCTGACGCAGACCCAGCTGACCTTCCTTGACGGGCAGGAAGCGCTTTTTTGCGCAAACAACCTCTCCGGCTGTATCAAAGACGGCCAGAGAGGTTGCATAATTGCTGGTGTCAATGCCCAGCGTGCAGCGGCTCACAGCTGTTCAGGCTCTGCGGCATCCGCCGCATCCAGCCCCTGCTCACGCGCCACGGTGCCCAGCAGGCCGTTGACGAACTGGTAATCCTCGTCTGCACCGTATTTCTTGGTCAGCTCCACTGCCTCGTTGATGACGACGCCGGGCTTCTTCTCATCACCGTACAGCATCTCTGCCAGACCCAGGCGCAGCACCGTCAGGCTCACGCGGGGCAGGCGCTCCATCGTCCAGTTGCGCAGATGGGCGCTGATGAGGTCATCGACCTCTGCAGAGTGTTCATAATAAGCCCGCAGCAGACGCTGGCCAAACACATCCACAGGGTGCTCTTCGTCGCACTCGTGGTGGTTTTCCAGAGCCTCCTGCAGAGGGATGTCACCAAAGGTCTGAGAAAATGCCAGAAGAAAGGCATTTTCACGTGCTTCACGGCGGGGCAGAATCTTTTCCATAATGTTCCTCTCACAGCGGCAAAGCCCTCCCGTTTGCGGGAAGGCTGACCGCATTTTTTGCTTGCGTTTGTGTTTCTGTCTGACAGTCGGGCGCTCAGGCCTCCGGCTCAGCCGCCGGGGCCAGACCTGCGATCACAAGGTCTACGCGGCTGACTGTAACATTGGTCATGTTCTGGACTGCGGACTTGACGTTTTCCTGTACTTTTTCGGCCACAGCCGGGATACGTGCGCCAAAGGCAGCGATGATGTCCAGCGTGATCTCAGCTGTGCCATCCCGCATCTCCACGGTAACAGGCGACTGGACATTTGCACGCTCCAGCAGATCTTTCACCTTGCGGTTCTGATTGCCGCAGGACACATCTGCCACGCCTTCGATCTCCAGCGCTGCACAGCGCGCGATCTTGCCGATGACCTCTGTAGAGATCTGCAGACTGCCGCCTCTAAGATCCATGTTCTGTAAATCCATTCTATGGCCCTCCATCCAAAATGAGCGACTGCCCATTTTATTTTATGCGATCCATGCAAAAGGCACTGCCCTTTGCAAAACCTTTGATGTCATTATACCATAGACCGGCCCTAAATTTCAATATCCATGCATAAATCTTCGCAACTCTTTATCCAACGTATCATCGTTATTACGTCAATTTTGACCCATTGTATAAATCTTCAAAAATCTGCATATCCTGTTTGAAATTGGTGTAGGAACGGTGTGGTCACAGTATTGCGCTCATGATTTTTTCATAGCTGTCTATAGCGGCATCGGCGTTGATGTGCGCATAGACCTCAAGCGTGGTTTTGATCGTAGAATGTCCCATGAAGTATTGCACGGACTTTATATCCATTCCGGCCAGTATCATTCGCGTACAGAAGGTGTGCCGAAAAGTATGCGGTGAGATATGCGGCAGCGAATCTGAGTGCGACAAATTGTAATTTTTCACGATCCTACATAATGCCTCCTCAAAATAATCCGGCTTTCTTGGATTTCCTCTCCTCGTCAAGAACAGAAAATCTCTGTAGCCGTCGATGACGTTTGACCGAAGCATCGTCGGTCGATCCTCAACAATGTTCATCAAACTTTCCCTTGTCGCGGGGGACATCGGTATCACCCGAACACCGGAGGCTGTTTTGGGCTCTTGCACATGAAACTTATCCTTGGCATTATATCGCAGCTGGTGTGTTATATTGATGCGTCCACGTTCAAAGTCCAGATCGTGTATCGTCAGGCCGCAAAATTCCCCAATGCGCATTCCGGTTTCGTAAAGCACTACGATCGCATCCTTGTATTTGTGGTATCGGCTGTCGGTTTCCATATGATCCAGCAGCTTCTTGTATTCATGCTCCGTGAGCGGTTTTTTGGGCTTTTGCTTGTTCGACATGATTTTTGACAGTGAAAATGCAAACGGATTCCGATAAAGTATCTCATCCTCGCATGCCGCCTCAAATGCAGGTCGGATGATGGCCAGTAAGCTGTTGATACTCTGATATGCCCATCCCCACCCTTCCAGTTTTTTCATCCATAGCTTTGCATCCCGTACGGAGATACATTCTGCGGGGAGCTTCCAGAACGGGTCATTTTGAAACCTTCTCAGCAGATATTCCTGATTGGTCCTCGTGTCAGGTCTTAAAGAAGATTTGTGCATCTCAAAATACTGATTTACAACATCTGCCATGGTCAATTCCTTCGGAGCAATGCTCTGATGCAAGATCAACCTTTTCTGTATGTCCACCTCGCGCTTTCTCAGCGAGTTCAGGTCTTTCGCATAGATGTATCTCCGCTTGCCCGAATCATCCGTGACTCGATACTGATATGTTCCGTCCTTCCTCTGGCTCTCCCCTTCCTTCAGCACTCTTCCCTTATTGTCTTTTCTTCGTTTCATAGTAGAACTCCTTACACTATAAGAAGCTCTGATGTGACACTCCGAGTATACCAGCCCCGGATGCCAGTCATCTCACACGGAATAGGTCCGGTCGATGTACTTCTCCAGCGCCCTGCGCTTGATGAGCCGTTTGGTTCCCACCCAGAGCACAAGGTTCTGCTCGTCGTTGGTGATGTCCCGCAGCCGGTTCTCGCCTATTCCCGTATAAGCCGCGGCTTCTTCCAATGTAAGGGTCGTTTTCTCCCATACCGGAACTTCTTTCATGCCGTAAACCTCTTTTCTTTATAAAAGTCTTTGCAAAAGGATATTACAGGCAAAAATGGGCGTGTGCGTCCTGCTTTTTCTCGTTTCCGGCATGAGTAATGGGCCATTTTGAAAAATTCCTTCTAATCTAGAATAGAATTCAAAAAAAAGAAAAGTCCCTGAAATCCTCGCCCATATGGACGAAAATATCAATGAGACCTTTCTCTTCAGGAAGCGCGGGACTCCATTTTGAATTTTACTTTACGCTCTTCTTAGCTCGCTCGTACTCCTCGTCACCCGCCAGTGCGGCCTGCGTGAAGGAGTTGTTGAACCACCAGCTCACCAGTGCGGACACTGCGGTAAAGCCGGTGGAGATGAGCTGCTCGAGGGTAGAGCTCTCGATAGGCAGCACAGGCTTGCCCAGAGAGGACAGCACCTGATTGATGAGCGCCAGCGCCAGCACAGCGGTGCGTGCGATGGTAGCGCCGGAGACGGTTCGGTTGGTAGTAGTGGTGATGTGTGCGTTCATGGTGTCAGTTCCTTTCTCTTTCATGTTCGTGAAGTTCAAGGTCAGAGATACGGTGGTTGGCCGCCTTCATCTGTTCTTCCAGTATAGGGACGCGCTTGGCGAAGTTGTTATGCTCCCGCACTTCACGGGTCAGTTCTTCGAGCTTGGTGTCCGTGACGGCCTGACTGCGGCTGTTCGCAATGAGCACGCCGATGAGGGTCACGGCTCCGGTGATAAGCGCTGCGAGAATGGTTTCCATCGGTCACGCCCCCTTACATCGCCCATCTGGACTTCGTTTCCCGGGTATCGATATGCACCCAGCCGGTCTTGCGGGTAGGATGCTTCGCGTCCTTCGGGTAGCGCCCGATGCCGCCGCGCCCGGGCAGCAGAGTCTCGGCGTAGGCCGCGACGGTAGTCACAGGAGTATCCTCCACCCAGAAGTCGGCCGCTTTGCCCAGAATGTGCTGGCTGTGCTTGCTGGCGTTCGGGAGAGTAGCATTGTAGGCGGCGGTGCGGTAACCGCTGGTGATATGTACCGGCTTGCCGAAGTGCTCCCGGACGCACTGCAAAAGCACCACCAGCTCGTCATCGATGAGGACGGTGTCGCTGCCCTTGCAGGCGAACTCACGCACCTTAAACGAGGGTGCCAGCTGCCGGGTGGAGTCGCGCGAGAAGCTGTATTCTTTGACTGCCATTTTAAACCTCCATCAATACTTCTTCCCGCAGATCTCCTCAAAGTCCGCCTTGGAGAGGATGCCCTTCCGCACATACACCCGCAGCATGGCCTCCGAAATGCGTCCCTGATTCCAGCGCTCGGTCAGTTTTTCCTTGTTGCTCATGGTTTTAACCTCCTCAGTTCTCAGCGGTATCCTCGGTCGTATCGGTATCAGAAGCGTCCGTGTCCGGCATACTCAGCGCGACGATATCCTCCAGTGCGTCCGCGATGCGGGTCTGGTCGGAAATGCTGGTGCTGGGCGTGCGTGCCGCGTCCTCAAACTCCTCGATCTTCGCCAGCACTTCCTCGTCGGTGGTGCAGCCGGTGAAGTCACAGCCTGCCTTCTTCATCATGTCCACAAAGTCGTCATAGACGAAGGCGACAGAGCCGTTGATGACTCCGCCGCCCACCACCATCTTGGCGACCTTGCCCCACGGGTAG
>ERZ808240.2779-NODE-2779-length-18332-cov-9.501778_pt1 | contig 18332 bp, 15 predicted proteins | sample MGYA00521084_ERZ808240 | MGnify/ENA primary metagenome ERZ808240 (study PRJEB31516, sample SAMN03275571) | gut metagenome | biome: mammalia-associated habitat; material: feces | host: Papio cynocephalus | place: Kenya | collected 2012-08-06 ... | reverse complement strand
ATAGCGGTCGGGCCGTCTGCACCGCCGATGATGGCGATGGCAGCGGACTGCTTCTGGGTGAAGTCCACCAGACCGGTAGCAGCCAGCAGACGGGCGCCCATGTAAGTGCCGAAGATGCCGAACTGAGCAGCAGCGCCCAGCAGCAGGCTCTTGGGGTTGGAGATCAGCGGAGCAAAGTCGGTCATGGTGCCGATGCCCAGGAAGATCAGCGGCGGGTAGATGCCCAGCTTAACGCCCATGTAAAGCATATCGGCCAGACCGCCGTTGTTCAGGATCTCGACCCACATGGGGTGCTCCAGACCATCGCCGACGAAATACTGCATGTGAATGATGCCGCTGCCCGGCAGGTTTGCCAGAATCATGCCGAATGCCATCGGCAGCAGGATCAGGGGCTCAAATTCCTTTACAATGGCCAGATACAGCAAAAAGCAGCCCACGCAGATCATCACTGCGTACAGCCAGCCGCCCGGCTCACCGAACTGGGCAAAACCGGAGCTTTGGAAAATACCGACCAGAGTATCAATAAACTGTGTCATGTTCTTCCTCCTGTGTTAAAACGGGGCGGTGGTGTCGTTCACACCCGCCTTGCCCCAGCCGTTCTTGCCGCGGCGCACTGCCTTGAGGGTGTACTTGCCATTGCCCATTGCATGGATGGCTGCCATAATAGCGGCCACCACCTCGCCGGGAATGCCTTCTTCCACCTGCGGAGCCGGAGCTGCTGCCTGCTGCACAGGGGCAGCGGGCTTTGCGGCCGGAGCCTTGGGTGCTGCCTTGACGGCGTTCTTCTTTGCATTGAGGGAATCAAAAATCTTGCCCTCCAGCGTGATGATCGCCATAAGCAGCACGAGGATCATGAACACCAGAATGATACCGGTGAACGTGACAACCACATCAAAACCTAAATCCATGGTCTTCCTCCTGTTTTTTAGTGTACTGCTGCCGGTGGATAAGGCCGGCTGCAGAAATCAATTTGGAAATATTATACCTTATTTCCAAATTTAATTCAACAAATATGGACAAATTTTCTCCCTGCCGCTTTGTGCAGCCAGCTGGAAAATTGTTGCCATCAGCGGCGGCCGATGCGCGGCGTTGCATCCGTGAAGCCGGTTTCCAGCTTATCACCGATGGAAAGGCTCTTTGCAGTGCCCAGTGCCACACAGTTGACGGGGTCCGGCGAGACGGTCACGTCCACCTTGAGCTCCTGGCTCAGATACTCGGTCAGGCCGTGCAGCTGTGCGCCGCCGCCGGTGAGCATCACACCATTGCGGAAGATATCACCTGCCAGTTCCGGCGGGGTCTTTTCCAGCACCTGATGGGCTGCCGTGCCGATCTGCTCGCTCAGCATCATGACCGGCTCATACAGATCACTGGTGGAAACATTCACGCGCACGGGCAGGCCGGTAAGCAGGCTGCGGCCCTTGATCTCCATCGTCTCATTGAAATCGGTCTTCTGCGGGCAGCAGGCGACGTTCTTCTTCAGTTCCTCGGCCGTGCGCTGGCCGATAGCAATGCTGAACTTGTTGCGCACATGCTTCAGGATCTCGTCATCGTAGTGGTTGCCTGCCACACGGACGCTGGTGGCCTTGACCTTGCCGCCCAGAGACACCACAGCGATATCAGTGGTGCCGCCGCCGATGTCGATGATCATGCGGCCCTCGGGCTGGGTGATGTCAATGCCGGAGCCCAGTGCAGCGGCAATGGGCTCATCGATCAGGTAAACCTGGCGTGCACCAGCAGCCACAACGGCCTCTACCACAGCGTCACTCTCAATGCCGGTGATAGCGGCAGGCACACACACCGCCACGCGGGGCTTGACCATGTGGGAGCTGTACACCTGCTTGACAAAGCGGCAGATCAGCTCACGGGTCATGGTATGGTCACTGATGACGCCGTCCTTCAGCGGGAAAATTGCAGAAATGTAGTTCGGGGTGCGGCCCACCATGGCAAGCGCCTTATCGCCTGCTTCCAGCACCGAGTTCTTGCGGGTATCCATTGCCACCACGCTGGGCTGGTTGAGCACGACGCCCTTGCCCTCCTGCGCGATGATGATGGTAGTTGTACCCAGGTCAATGCCAATGTCGTTCTGTGCCATAACTCTCGATTCCTTTCTCCGGTCCTCTATCGGTCAAACGCCCGGGTACACCGGGCGGGTTCTCAAATCGGCTTTCAGTATACCATATTTGCCGCCAAAAGTATACAAGGGATTGCAGGTTTCCACCTCACGCTTCCGGTTGTTCCAGTGCTTCCTGTTCGGGCGGGAATTCCTGCTGCAGCAGCGCGCACAGGCCGCTGTAGCGCAGATTCTGCCGGACGTTGGACATCATCCGGTTCACCACGTCGCGCCGCCCGGCCACGATGCACAGCTTGCGTGCACGGGTCACACCAGTATAAAACAGGTTGCGGTAGCACAGCCGCGGCGGCACCTGTGCCACCGGCAGGATCACTGCCGGGAACTCGCTGCCCTGGCTTTTGTGCACCGTGATGGCATAGGCGATCTCCAGCTCGTTCAGATTCTCTGCCGGGTAGACCAGCCGCCGGTCATCCATGCGCACCACCATGGAGCGTTCCCGCATGTTGATAGATTCCACGATGCCGATATCGCCGTTGTACGCCCCCACGCCCTGCTCCCCGCCGATGCGGTTCCAGACGATCTCATAATTGTTGCGCACCTGCATCACTTTATCCCCCACCCGGAACACCCGGGAGGCGCTTTGCAGCTGGGGCTTGCCCTTCTGTTCCGGGTTCAGCAGGTTCTGCAGTTCTACATTCAAAGCCTGCGTGCCGGTGGGTCCGAGCTTGGTCGGGCAGAGCACCTGAATATCTTTGATGGGGTCGAACCCATAGCTGCGCGGCAGACGGGTGGTGACAAGGTCGCACACCAACTTCTGCGCGGCGTCGCCGTCCGCTTCGAGAAAGAAGAAGTCATCCTTCTTGCCGCCTTTCTGCAGCGGTTCATTGGAGATGATGTGGTGCGCATTTTCCACGATAAGGCTGCGCGCCGCCTGCCGGAAGATCTCGTTCAGGCAGACCGTCGGCACCTTTCCGGAGCGGATGACCTCGCCCAGAATATTGCCCGGGCCTACGCTGGGCAGCTGGTCTGCATCGCCCACCATGATGATGCGGCAGCTGTACCGCAGCGCCGTGATGAGCGCCTGAAACAGCTTGACGTCCACCATGCTCATCTCATCCAGAATGACAACGTCACATTTGAGCAGATTTTTGTCGTTGTGGATGAAGCTGACGATGCCGCCGCTGTAATCCACTTCCAGCAGGCGGTGGATAGTGCTTGCTTTGCGTCCGGTCAGCTCGCTCAGCCGCTTGGCTGCGCGGCCGGTGGGCGCGCACAGGGCTACCCGCTCCGCCTGATTTTCCAGCAGCTGCAGGATGGCATTGACTGTGGTGGTCTTGCCGGTGCCGGGGCCGCCGGTGAGCACCAGACAGTTTTCGGTCATCGCCTTGCGGATGGCCTCCCGCTGCAGCGGTGCATAGGCAAACCCCTGCGTCAGCTCCAGGATCCGGATGTTCTTGTCCAGGTCGCGGGCGGTGTTCTTGCCGCGCTTGGCCAGAATCGCCAGCCGGTGGGCAATGTCCTCTTCAGCGGCCAGCAGGTCCGGCAGATAAATATACGGTGTTCCGTCAAACAGCTTCACCCGAAGCTCTTCGGTCTCAATGCAGTGGTCCAGCGTGCGTGCCAGTTTTTCCGGCGGCTGATGGATGAAGTTGGATGCCGTTTCCAGCAGCTGGGTGCGCGGCAGACAGGTGTGGCCGTTGTTGGCGTTGTGCCGCAGCGTGCGCAGCAGTGCAGCTTCCAGCCGCTGTGCACAGTCACCTTCCATATGGTAATACTGTGCGATACTGTCCGCATGGCGGAAATCCAGCTGCAGCGGCTCGCCGCAGAGCAGATAGGGGTTGGCTGCAATGGCCTGCATGGCCCCCACGCCAAAGGTACGGAAGACTTCCATCGCGCGGCGCGGGCTGATCTCGAACTGTGCCAGATAGGCGATCAATTCCCGCATCCCGAACATCCGCTTGAATTCCTGCTGGATTCGGTCAGCCTTGTCCGGGGAAATACCGGGGATCTCGGTGAGGCGGGCAGGATCGTTGGCAATCACTTCCAGTGCCTCGGCACCAAACCGGTCAATGATCTTGTCCGCAGTGCGGGCCCCGATGTATGGCAGCGACTTGCTGGCAAGGAAGGCATAAACGGCTTCCAGATCCTTGGGCATATCCGTTTCACATTCCTGTGCATGGAACTGCCGCCCATAGGTGGCGTGGTTCTCGTACTTGCCGCGGCAAACCACGCTCTCGCCCGCATGCAGCTCACCCACGATGCCGCAGACTACCGTGATGACACCGCCGCCGGAGATTTCAAACACGGTATAGCCGTTGTCCGGATTTTCATAGATGATGTCTTCGACCGTGCCTTCGATCTGTTCCAGTTCCGGTGCTTCCAACGCATCTTCCCCCCTTTCCTCAAAATTGCAGATACAGTATTAGTATAGTCGTTTTGCCTGCATTTGTAAATTGCTGATTTCGCGCAAAAAGGCTCCTGTCCGCCGGGGAGTACGGCAGACGGGAGCCTTTGAAGGGAGTCAAATCAGTTCTGCACGGCAGTCTGCACCCGCTGCGCGTGGTCTTTTTCCAGATCTTTTTCGTTCTGCAGCCGGCGGCGCACTACAATGTATGCCGGGATCAGGAACGCACAGGCAAAGATCCATGCCACCGGGTTGGCAATGCAGGCGGCAAAGTAGCCCCACAGCGGCACGAACCAGAAGCCCACCATAGCGCGGGCGATCATTTCCGCAACACCGGCAAACATAGCCAGACCCGAATATCCCAGGCCCTGAATGGTGTAGCGGTAGATGATCAGCACAGCCAGCGGGATATAGAACACGCTGTTCCAGAAGATAAAGCTCTGGGCGTTGGCCATGATGGCAGTTTCTTTTGCATCCAGGAACAGGCCGATGAGCGGCTTATCCAGCACGCGCAGGATCAGGAAGGATGCAATGCTGTACACAGCGCCAATGCCCAGCGCTGTATTGACGCCGCGGTCCACACGTTTGAGGTCCTTTGCGCCCATATTCTGGCTGGCATAGGTGGTCATGGCCGTGCCAATGCTTTCCAGCGGGACAGACAGGAACTGTGCCGCCTTGCTGCCGGCGGTCTGCGCGGCCACGATGTCGCTGCCCAGGCCGTTGACGGCGCCCTGCAGCACAACGCTGCCAATGGCCGTGATGCTGCACTGCAGGCCCATGGGAATGCCCATGTTGCACAGTTTGAGGCAGTGGGACATGCTGAGCTGGCCTTCTTCCCTGCTCCAGCGCAGTTCGTGGTAGTGGCGGATGATGTAGAGCAGACTGCCCAGACCGGCCACCGCCTGGCTGAACACCGTTGCAAAGGCCGCACCGAAGACGCCCATCTTGAACACGATGATGCACAGCAGGTCCAGCCCGATGTTCAGGAAGCTGGCCACCAGCAGGAAGTACAGCGGGCGCTTGCTGTCGCCCAGCGCACGCATGAGCGCACTGGTCACATTATAAAGAAGAGTGAACGGGATGCCCACAAAGATTGTGCGGATATAGATATCCGCCAGGTCAATGATGTTGTCCGGCGTGTTGGTCCAGACCAGCACCGAGCGGGTCAGTGCCACAGTGACCACCGTAAGCACCACTGCAAAAAAGACGGACAGCCAGACCGTATTGGCCGTATAACGGCGCATCTCCTTGTAGTCCTTGGCACCGAAGGTCCATGAAATGGGAATGGAGAAACCGCAGGCAATGCCGTTGACAAAGCCCAGTACCAGATAGTTCAGGCCGCCCACGCTGCCGACTGCCGCCAGTGCTTCCACACCGACAAATCGACCCACGATGATGGTGTCCGCCAGGTTGTAGAACTGCTGGAACAGGCTGCCCAGCATCAGCGGCACTGCAAAGGCAAGGATCAGCTTGAGCGGGCTGCCCTGCGTCATGTCTTTTGTCATGGTAAAACTCCTCTTCCCTGTAGGAAAACCAGTGTATATGCGTCTTTTTTCCGTACAAAAGCGCCCTGCCGGAAATGGCAGGACGCTTTGTTTTCATCATGAGACGTATTATAGCGAAGCGCCTGTCATTTTACAAGCGTTTCTTTGCATCAACATTTCTAGTTTTTTGCCGGAAGAATTGGTGATTTTGCATCATTCACTGTAATGTGCCAGGAACTGGCGGGTACGTTCTTCCTGCGGGTGGTCAATGAGCTGCCGGGCCGGGCCCTCCTCCACCACAACACCGCCATCCATGAACATGATGCGGTCTGCCACATCGCGGGCAAAGCTCATCTCATGGGTAACAATGATCATCGTGGTCTTGCGGTCTGCAAGGTCCCTCAGCACGCGCAGCACTTCGCCGGTCAGTTCCGGGTCCAGTGCACTGGTGGGCTCATCAAAGCAGAGGATATCCGGGTGCAGGGCCAGTGCGCGGGCAATGGCCACGCGCTGCTGCTGGCCGCCGGACAACTGGTGCGGGTAGTGCCCCGCCCGCTCCGAAAGGCCCATCTGCGCCAGAAGCTCCTTCGCCTGCTGTTCCAGCTCGGCGTGAATGGCTTTTTTGTTGGCCTTGTAGTCCGGGCGTTCCTTTGCCAGCAGTTCCCCGGCCAGCATCACATTCTGCAGGGCCGTATACTGCGGGAAGAGGTTGAAGTTCTGGAACACCAGCCCGAAGTGCAGGCGCTTTTTGCGGATCTCGCTCTCCCGCTGGGTGGCGGGGTCTGCAGCATCCCACATCACCTCGCCGCCCACCCGGATGACGCCGGTGTCCGGCCGCTCCAGAAAGTTCAGACAGCGCAGCAGGGTGGTCTTGCCGGAGCCGGAAGAGCCGATGATAGCCAGTGCCTCGCCCTGTTCCAGCGTGAGGGAAATGTTCTTTAAAACCTTTGTCTCTCCGAAATTCTTGCCGATGCCGGAGGCTTCCAGTAATGCCATAATTCCAATCCTCCTTCTCAGCAGCGGAAATAATCCAGTTTCTTTTCAGCCCAGCCGAACAGCAGCGTCAGCGCGCCGACAAAGAGCAGGAAGAACAGTGCCGTGGAGAACAGCGGCCAGATGAGGCCTTTTGCGCTGTACTCCTTGGCCATCATGATGATCTCCTTGTTAGCGATGGTGTTGGCCAGCGAGGTATCCTTGACCAGCGTGATGATCTCGTTGCCCATCGGAGGCAGGATGCGCTTGACCACCTGCAGCAGGGTCACTTTAAAGAAGATCTGCGTTTTGGTCATGCCCAGCACCTGGCCGGCCTCGGTCTGGCCCTTGGGCACCGCTTCGATGCCGCCGCGGTAGATCTCTGAGAAATAGCAGGCGTAGTTGATGGCAAAGGCCACCACCGCCGCCACCATGCGTCCACCGGAGCCGGAAGGCCAGGGATTGTTCATGCCCAGCAGACCGGGGCCAAGGTAAATGACGATGATCTGCAGCATCAGCGGCGTGCCGCGGATGACCCAGACAAAGGTCTTGACCACACCGGCCAGCGGCTTGCAGCAGCTCATGGAGCCAAAAGCCACCACAAGGCCCAGCGGCAGTGCGAACAGCAAGGTCAAGGCAAACAGCTCACAGTTGAGCAGGAATGCGCCGGAAAGGCGCCCCAAAATCACAGACACAAGAACACACCCATCCATTCCGAATTGGATTCAGCGGGGCAAAGCCCCTTTCTTTTTTACAGAAGAAACGCCCCGGCGGGGCGTTTCCTGCAGTTTGACGATTTGCTTTTATCGCAAGTCAAAAAATTAGTGCAACATCAAAACAGCATATTTGCGATATGCAATTCAATGTTGTTGCTGTTGTATTAAAAAGTTGAATTGCTATAAAATCAGTCAGCCAGGGCCAGGTCGTACTTGTCGGCCAGGGCCTGCATGGTGCCGTCGGCTTTCAGCTCGTCAAAGGCGGCATCCACAGCGGCTGCAGCATCGCTGCCCTTGCGGAAGGCGACGCCGTACTCTTCGGCATTCAGCTCATCCACGATCTTCAGGTTGGCGTAATCCGTGCCCTCACCGATCATGGCGTTAGCCAGCGTCAGATCCAGCACCGCGGCATCGGCGGTACCGGCGGCCACTTCCATCAGGCAGTCGGTCTGCACGCTCTTGGAAACGTAATCAGCCTGTGCCAGGTTCTCGTCGCCCTCAATGGCAGCCTCACCGGCAGAACCGGCCTCAGCGACCACGGTCTTGCCCACCAGATCCGCGGTGGAAGCATATTCGGTGCCGTCCTTCACGACCACGACCTGTGCATTCTTTGCATAGGCCTTGGTGGTGGCGGTGTTGGCCATGATGTCATCGGTCAGGGTCATGCCGTTCCAGATGCAGTCAATGCTCTTGGCGTCCAGCTCCACGACCTTGGTATCCCAGTTGATTTCCACGAACTCCGGCTCCACGCCCAGCTTCTCGCAGACTGCCGTTGCCAGCTCGGTATCAAAGCCGGTAAAGTTGCCGTCCGCATCGGTGTAGTTCATCGGCTCATAAACGGTATAACCAATGACCATCTTGCCCTTATTCTTGATGTAATCCAGGTCGCTGCTGTCCGCTGCAGCGGAAGCAGCTGCACTGCCGGAGGCAGCGCTGGAAGCGGTAGATGCAGCCGTGCTGCTGGCGGAGCCGCCGCAGGCGGCAAGGCTCAGTGCCATGGCACCGGCCAGAAATGCAGAAAGCAGACGTTTCATAAAAGGTTCCTCCTGTTATAAACTTTCCTCAGTTGTATTCCCTCTCGGTTTAGCATTTTATCATGCTAAAGTGTTAAACCGTGGCTATAGAATAGCGCGTTTGCTTCCGTTTGGCAAGAGGAAAATCCAAATTTTTGCACATTTCCGTTTTGGGGCAGTTTTCCTGCCCTGTCTTTCGTGTATTTGCACAAAAGCAAAAGGCACCCGGTTCGCTTCGTGAACCAGATGCCTTTGAAGCTTCTGCTTTTTATTCGGTTTCCAGCGCTGCCAGCGTGGCTTTCTGCAAGTCCGTGATGGAGATGGTGCACAACGCCGCAAGGTCTGCATCCGAGCCGTCCGCCGGGATGGCAGCGATCTCTGCTGCGGTCTTGCCTTTCAGATAGCTGCAATAGCCCTCGCTGTGCTCAAACCACTCCTTGTCCAGCGAAGACGCTTTTCGCATCCCATAGGAATCGCCCATTTCCAGCTTGGACTGTACCTTTTCCGGTGCTGCGACAGAGCCGTCTGCACTGATGGTCAGCGCCGGCTGGGTCATATCGCCGATGGCGCTGGTCACATGGCCTTCCCGGTCTGTGGTCAGGGCCACAATGGTCGTGTCGATCTGCGCATTCATGTTCTTGTCATCGGTGGCGGTTCCGCCTGCCGTGCCATTGGACGCCTCCATGCCAAGCGCTACCTGGTCGCCTTTGGCAGCGCCCAGCGCTTTGGCATTCTCGCAGGCGCGGACCACAGCATCCCGGTAGCTGTCCACTGCGATCGTGCAGCCGGAGAGCAGGTCTGCATCCACCGGCTTGCCATCATCATCTGTTTTCAGTGCCTTGACTTCATCCAGCGTTTTGCCGGTCAGGTATTTGCCAAAGGCATCTGCCTGCTCCGTCCATCCCCTGTGCAGAGAGGACACCGCCGCCAGCGGGTAATCGTCCCCTTTCTGGCGCTTGGTGCGGTAGTCCGAGGGCAGGTTCACTTCCCCGCTGCCCTCCCCGGATACGGTCAGTTCCAGCTCATCCAGCTGCACCCGTTCCAGCCTGCCTTCTTCGTCCAGCAGAACAGCCGCTGCCACGGTGTCGATCTTGCCGGTCCGCTGCTCGCCGGTCGTCTCGGTCAGAATGCCAAGGCCCGTGCGCCATGCTGCCGTTTGTGATCCGCTGCTGCTACTGCTGCCGACCGAACTGCTCATGTTCATCGAAGAACTGCCAGACCCGGCATTGTTGTTCCGGCCACAGCCGGTCAGCGCCAGTGCCGCTGCCACGGCGCAGCTCAAGAAAACCCGATATGCCTGTTTCATGGTATCTGCTCCCTTTCCATGCCGCGCACCGCACGGCGTTTGGGGGTAGTGTACCCAGAAATCCGTTTTTTATCGCATCTTCTGCAAATAATGCTATTCTGTTTTACATCAGCGGGCTGAGCAGGCGCAGCACGCTGTCCAGCAGGGTTCCCAGCAGGCTGCTGCGGCAGTCCGAAAGGTGCACTTCCCGGCACCGGGGCAATGTGCTGCGCACATCATCCCGCAGCACGGCCACCTGACTGTTGTGCTGCAGCAGCACACCGCACTCAAAATGCAAGAACAGGCTGCGGTAATCCATGTTGATGCTGCCTCCCACAGCCACCCGGTCATCACTGACATAGCACTTGGAATGGAGGAAGCCGGGGGTGAACTCGTAGATCTTCACGCCGGCCCGCAGCAGCGGCGCGTAGTACGAGCGGGACAGCCGGAACACCATCTTTTTGTCCGGAATGCCCGGCAGAACCAGCCGCACATCCACGCCGCGTTTGGCCGCATTCTTGAGGGCATCCAGCACCTCTTCGCCCACGGCCAGGTAGGGCGTGTAAATATATACATAGTCTTTCGCCTGCGCCAGAATGTTCAGGTAAACCGTTTCAGCCACAGGTTCCCCATCCAGCGGACTGTCCGCGTAGGGCTGCACCACGCCATCCTGCACAGCAGCGTGTACGGTGGGGCGGAACGCCTCATAATCCGTCTCACTGGGGCGGAACGCATTCCAGAAGTTGAGGAAAGTCACCGTAAAATTCCAAACAGCTGCGCCCTCAATGCGCAAGGCAGCATCTTTCCAATAGCCGAAGCGCTGTTCTGCATTGATATATTCATCTGCGAGGTTGACGCCGCCAGTATAGGCCACATTGCCGTCAACGACCACGATCTTGCGGTGGTCGCGGTGATTCATGACGAGGGAGAGCACCGGAACCACCGGGTTGAACGGGATGCACCGGATGTGCGCCCGCTCCATGTTCACCACAAAATTGGTGGGCAGACCCAGAAGACTGCCGAAATCATCGTAGATGAGGCGGACATCCACGCCCTGTGCAGCCTTGCGCCGCAGGATCTGCTCGACGCCGTCCCACATCTGGCCGGTCTTCACAATGAAAAACTCCAGAAAAATGGAATGTTCCGCCTTTTCCAGGTCCTCCAGCAGATGCGGATACATCGCCTCACCGCTGGGGTAATACTGTGCCGCTGTGTTCTTCCACGCCGGATAGGGGCCGTATTTTGCTACGTAGCGGCTCATGCCCAGGCCGCTGGCGTCCAGCTGGTCAGTCTGCCCGGGCTGCTGTTCCAGATCCTTGCGGTGGGCATCTTCCACGGCCTGCATTTTGAGCCGCAGACGCTTGGCCGGGCGTTTGTTGCCAAATGCAATGTACAGTGCCCCGCCCAACAGCGGCAGAAAGCCGATCAGCGCGATCCAGCCGATTTTATAGGCGCTGTTCTCATCCTTGCGGACAAGATACAGAATGATCAGGAAGCTCAGCGCGGTGAGGATCGTGTTCACCCATGCCTTGCCTGTGGTAAAGGAGAAAAACGCCCAGCACAGCCAGGCCACCTGCAAGGCCACCAGCACCACCGTGATGGTGACCCGGTTCATGATTCGGCTGAAAAACTTGACGATCGGCAGTCTGAACATGGTTTCCTCCTTCTTGCAGCATACAGAATTATGATAGGAAAGTATACCGCGATTTTCCGTTTTTGGCAAGCAAAAACGCCCTGCAGCATACAAAAAGGCCCCGTCCGGGAAAGTTCCCGGACAGGGCCTGGAAGGGAGTCTTACAATGTTGTTTACTGCACAGGCAGGGCCGGCGCTTCGCCGTCTTCATAGCCAACCATCAGGCCGCCCAGCTCGGCATAGTAGCTGCACAGGCCGCCGCACTTGCCCACATCCACCTGTGCACCTTCGAACACAGCATGGATCATCTTTTTCAGGCGGTCTGCCGCAGTGGGGTTGCCGCAGTGTGCAATGTGCACCCGGCCATTGGTAAAGCCGTGGCCTTTCATTTCCAGCACGATGCGTTCCAGCGCGCCATGCTCGCCGCGGGTCTTGCACAGCACATCCAGCTCACCGCCCTCGCTGGCCTGCCCGATGACCCGGATGCCCAGCATCCGTGCAACCGCAGCCACTGCCGGTTGCACGCGGCCATTGCGGGCCAGATTGGCCAGCGATTCCAGCGAGAACAGCAGGTGTGTATGCTGATGGTACTGCAGCATCGCCTCGCAGATCTCATCAAACGGCAGACCAGCCTTTACAAGGTCCCGCAGGCGCTCGGCCAGCAGCTGCAGCTCCGGCCCGGCGGACAGGCTGTCCAGCACGAATACCCGGGCACCCTCGTGCTCCCGCTCATACTCCTCGCCCGCCAGCAGCGCGGCATTGTAGCTGCCGGACAGCGTGCCGGTAATGGTGATGACAAATACCTGCTCTGCCCCTTCGTAGGCAACCAGCCAGTCGCTGACGTTCGGGCAGGAAGTGGTGGTTTTTCCTTTATAGGTGCGCAGAGTCTGGGCCATTGCCACCGCGTCCAGCTCTGTCGTATCGCGGTATTCCTCTGCATCGGTGATGATTTTCAGCGGCACGCAGGCAAAATCTGCCCCTTCCAGTACATACAGATTCGAGGACGAATCGACAACGATCTTGGTTTTCATGTGCTCTATCTCCATTTCAGGCGGGGCCAGCCCGCAGTTGTTTCCTTGAAGCTGCAGTCAGCATATCAGTTTTTCAAAAACCTGTCAAGAGATTTCAGAAATTCTTTTTAAAGTTTTCATATTTCCGTTGACCCATTGTCGGAATTGCGCTATACTAGCGTATAGTAAGTGCTGTGCCCGGCTTCTGTCGGGCGCAGCACACACGCCTTTCATCATTTAGTATATAAAGTATCCACATGAAACATGAAACCAAACGCCGCGTTGCGGCCTGCGCTGCAGGCTTTGCCCTGCCCCGGTACAGCGAACTGCCCCAGGTGGGGCTGTATCTGGACCAGACGGTTCAGTACGTCAACGGCTATTTTCGCACCTTCTGCGGTGTGGAGCTGACTCCCTCCATGGTGAGCAACTACGTCAAAAAAGGCATTCTGAGCCACCCCGTCAAGAAGAAGTATACCCGCGAACAAATCGCGTCACTCATTTACATCGTGGTCTCCAAAACTGTGTTGTCTATGGAAAACATCGATACTCTGTTTAAAATGCAGCGGGCGCACTGTTCCGCCGGGGCTGCTTATGATTACTTTTGTGAGGAGATGGAGAACTGCCTGCCTTTTGTCTTCGGCTGCACCAAGGAGATTCGGGATCTTGCCGTGGACGCCGCTGACGAAAAGCTGCTGCTGCGCAGCACCATCCTCTCCGCTGCCAACAAGATGTATCTGGACTGCTTCTTTGACGCCCTGCGGCAGGAAGAAGCTCTGTGGTCGGATATCCTGCCCGACCTGGCGTAATGCACGAGCACAACAAAAAAAGACCGTATACTTTCAAAACAAAGTATACGGTCTTTTTGCAATTTTATGTGTTTTCCAGAAGGATCAGGTATCCTGCAGCTCACCGCGGCTGGCCGCCTTGAGGTATGCAAAGATGAAGCCATCCAGATCGCCGTCCATCACGGCATCCACATTTCCGGTCTCGTAGTTGGTACGGTGATCCTTGACCATCGTGTAAGGCATAAAGACATAGCTGCGGATCTGGTGGCCCCAGGCGATCTCATTCTGCACGCCCTTGATGTCCTCGATCTTATCCATATGCTGCTGCTTTGCGATCTGGTACAGCTTGGCTTTCAGCATTTCCATGGCGTAGTCACGGTTCTGGAACTGGCTGCGCTGGGTCTGGCAGCTGACTACGATGCCGGTGGGCTTGTGGATCAGGCGGACTGCGGAAGAAGTCTTATTGATGTGCTGGCCGCCGGCACCGGAAGAACGGTACACCTGCATCTCAATGTCCTCGGGGCGGATGTCCACCTGAATGGTGTTGTCCAGCTCGGGCATGACTTCCAGAGAAGCGAAACTGGTCTGGCGGCGGGCGTTGGCATCAAAAGGAGACACACGCACCAGACGGTGCACGCCATTCTCGCTCTTGAGCAGGCCGTACGCATTGGCGCCCTTGACCATCATGGAAGCGCTCTTCATACCGGCTTCGTCACCGTCCTGATAATCCAGCACTTCCACGCTCATACCGTGGGCCTGTGCCCACTTGTTGTACATACGGTACAGCATCTCGGCCCAGTCCTGTGCCTCGGTGCCGCCGGTGCCGGCATGGAAGGTCAGGATAGCGTTACTGTGGTCATACTCACCGTTCAGCATGGTCATCAGCTGCAGCTCATCCACAGCCTTGCCCACTGCATTGACGGATTCCTCTGCCTCGGGGATCATGGCGGGATCGTATTCCTCGTCCAGCATCTCGATCATGGTGTCTGCGTCATCGTACAGGCCCTGCAGCTTTTCAAAGCGGCTCAGCTTGCCCTTCAGGTCGCCCACCTCATCAAAGACCTTCTTGCTCAGGTCTGCATCATCGTAAAAGCCGGGGCGGGACATGGTGTGCTCCAGCTCCTGCACGCGCTTGCGGCTGGCCTCGATCGCCAGTGCTTCCTCCAGATCCTTGACAGCCTTCTGGTAGTCTGCCAGCTGGACTTTCAGTTCATCAATGGTAATCATTCTCTGTTCCTCTCGTTTTCGGGTTGCCAATAAGATAAAGTCTTTTGGGCGGATTTCCCGGCCCAAAAGACACAGATTATACACAGATACTTTATTAGTATACCGAGAATCTGTGTTAAAGTAAAGAGGAAAAATCATTATTATGCTGGAAATTTGAAGATTTTCACCTTTTCTTTTCCCGTTTGAGAGAGTATAATACCAGTATGAACCTACGATGAGGAGGAAACCATGCCAAAATACTATGGCTGTCCCTGTGAGGGCTGCGGCAAGCCGCTGACCCTCCGGGATGATATCGTCGTCTGCCCGGACTGCGGTGCACCTTACCACCGCGATTGCTATGAAAAGCTGGGCCACTGCCTGCACACCGCTTCCCACGGAGCGGGCTATGAATGGAAGTTCCCGTATCAGGACTCTGAGCTGCGCACCTGCCCCGCCTGCGGCGAGCGTACCCTGCGCAGTGAGCCGAACTGCCGTTGCTGCGGTGCGGCGCTCCCGCCGGAAAGCGCTGAGCAGCCCAACGACCGCGCGGCCGCCGAAACGGAACAGACCGGAGATTTTGATTACGCCAGCTTCTACCGCCGGTTTGAGCAGCAGGCTGCTGATCCCCTGCACCGGAATATGCAGGCTGCCTTTGGCAAGGAAGAGCTGATGGACGGCATTCCCTGCAAAGACTGGGCGGATTACATCGGTGCCGCTGCCCCGGCATATCTGAACGATTACTCCCAGATGCAGCTGCGCAGCACCAAGATCTGCATGAGCTTTTCGGCTCTGCTGTTCGGGCCGTTCTACTTCTTCTACCGCAAAGCGTGGAAGCCGGCATTCGGCTTCCTGGCGGCAGAGCTGGTGCTCTCGCTGCCCACCCTTATCAGCATGATGCAGGTAACGGAAAGCACGCTGGCTCCGGCCATGAGCAACTCCACGCTGGTGCTGCTCTCCCGCGTGATGACCTTCCTGAGTTTTGTGCTTGCACTGGTGCGCGGCATGTACGGCAAGTGGTTCTACCGCAAAAGCGCCGCCGCCCGCATCAAGCGCATCCGTCAGGAATTTCCGGATGCAGCACAGCGCAGTGCCGTTCTGGCCGCCCAGGGCGGCGTGAGCTTTGCGGCCGTTCTCGGGGCATTCGTCCTGCTGATGGTGCTCGGCGCATTCTGCACTCTGCTGCTTGGCCCCAATCTGGACGCACTGGTCGCTGCGCTCTATTAAAGGTATCCCGCCCGGGGTGCGGACTGCTCTGTCCCGGGCATGAAACTAAAAAAGAGGAGAATCCTATCATGAAGAAAGTCACCAAGGCTGTCATTCCTGCTGCTGGCCTGGGCACCCGTGTGCTGCCTGCCACCAAAGCCATGCCCAAGGGCATGCTGCCCATTGTGGACAAGCCCGCGATCCAGTATCTGGTGGAAGAGGCAGTACGCTCCGGCATTACCGATATTCTGATCATCCTGGGCCGCAACCAGAGCATCATTGAGGATCATTTTGACCGCAGTCCTGAGCTGGAGGAAAAGCTGGCCAAGCCCGGCAAGGAAAAAATGCTGGAAGAGTGCCTCGGCATCGCCAACATGGCCAACATCTTCTTTGTCCGCCAGAAGGAAACGCTGGGCCTGGGCCACGCCGTGAACACAGCCAAGGCCTTTACCGGTGATGATCCGTTCGTGGTCATTTATGGCGATGACGTCATCTGGGGCGAGGACCCGGTCTGCGCCCAGCTGATCCGTGCTTATGAAGAGTTCGGCCGCCCGGCTGCCGGTGTGAGTGCTGTGCCCTGGGAGGACGTGAGCCGTTACTGCAGCCTGAAGACCACCCCCATTCATGACAACTACTTCTTTGTGGATGACATGATCGAAAAGCCCAAAAAGGGCCAGGAGTTCAGCAACTACTCCATTCTGGGCCGCGTGCTGCTGACCCCGGAGATCTATGATATTCTCGCCCACACCAAGCCCGGTGCCGGCGGCGAGATCCAGCTGACCGACGCTATGGCCGAGTATGCCCGCACCCGCGGCGGCATGACCGCTGTGGAGTTCACCGGCAAGCACTACGATATGGGCAACAAGCTCTGTGTCGTGGAAGCACAGGTGGAGCTGGCCCTGCAGCATCCTGAGATCGGCGAGGCATTCCGTGCTTACCTGAAAGAATTCTGCAAGACACTGTAATTCATATTTTGAGAAAACAGAGAGCCTCCGGCGCACTGCCGGAGGCTCTCTGTTTTCTATTCAGATTTGAACTCAGCCCTGCACCTGACTGGGATGCGCCACCGGCGGCTGTTTGGTAAACAGCGCCTTCAGCACCAGTGGGGTTGCCACACTGGACACCACGATCAGCAGGATGACCGCAGTAAAGTAGACCGGATCCACCACGCCGACAGCCAGACCTTTCTGGGCTACGATCAGGGCCACCTCGCCGCGGGTCATCATGCCAACGCCCACCTTGAGGGAGTCCGCCCAGCTGAACCGGCAGATCTTTGCCGCCAGGCCGCAGCCGATGATCTTGGTGACCAGTGCCACCAGCACAAAGCAGACGCAGAACAGCAGGATCTCCGGCGTCAGGCCGCTGATGTCGGTCTTCAGGCCGATGCTGGCAAAGAACACCGGCGCAAACAGCACATAGTTGCTGATGTCCACACGGCGTTCCACGTAGGGCGCGTCGTTCAGCGAGCAGAGCACGATGCCGGCAATGTAAGCACCTGTGATGTCCGCAATGCCGAAGTACTGCTCTGCGATGTACGCCATGGCGAAGCAGAACGCCATACTGACGATGGTGATGCGCTGGGTGTGCGGGTTGCGGTTATCCAGCCACTTCATGGCAAAGTAAATGACCACGCCCACGCCAATGGCGACCAGGAAGAACAGCACTGTGTTGATGAGCACCTTGCTCAGGCCCATCCCGGTGCCGGAGCTCGCACCCAGCACACAGGTCAGCACCACAATGCCGATAACGTCATCAATAACGGCTGCACTGACGATGGTCGTGCCCAGGAAGCTTTTCAGGTGGCCAAGCTCCTGCAGCGTTGCCACCGTGATGGAGACGCTGGTTGCCGTCATAATGGTGCCGATGAACAACGCCTTATAAAATTCTGTACTGCCCACTGCAGCAAAGCCATAGAACAGGCTGTACAGCAGTGTGCCGCCCAGCAGCGGAACCGCCACGCCCACACAGGCGATCAGGGTCGCAATGGGCCCCGCCTTGATGAGCTCTTTCAGGTTGGTGCCAAGGCCGGTGGAGAACATCAACAGCACCACGCCGATCTCCGCAAAGATCGAGATAGCGTCATCCGTCTGCACCAGATTCAGCAGGCAGGGGCCAATGAGCAGGCCGGCGATGATCTCGCCCACCACCTGTGGTGCCTTGCACTTGCGGGCCACCAGACCGAAGAATTTTGCGCTCAGGATAATGATGGCCAGATTCCGAAAAACCGAATACATGAAATATCGTCCCTTCTCTCTTTTATCATTTACCTTCGCCGGGAGCCTCCGTACGGAGCCGCAAAAGTCCCCCTTTCAGAAAGCGACTATATTATAGTCCTCTCTACACAAAAATGCAAAAGTTTTTTTGTAGCAAAAAATGTGGAAAAAGGGTTGACAGGCCGCAGAATCCTTGCTATAATAAATTGCTGTCTGAACAGACAAGCCGCACAGAGCGCGACGCCGTGCCCTGTGTACCCTTGGTCTTGCAGTTCCGCAAGACCCTTAAGTCCAAAAGGAGGTGCTACAAAATGGCAAAGTACGAAACCATGCTGAT
>ERZ808240.2777-NODE-2777-length-18350-cov-185.753922_pt1 | contig 18350 bp, 28 predicted proteins | sample MGYA00521084_ERZ808240 | MGnify/ENA primary metagenome ERZ808240 (study PRJEB31516, sample SAMN03275571) | gut metagenome | biome: mammalia-associated habitat; material: feces | host: Papio cynocephalus | place: Kenya | collected 2012-08-06 ... | reverse complement strand
GAAAGAAGCGGAAGCGGCAAGAGTCGAAGCCGAGCAAGGTCGTGTGGATGCCGAGCAGAGCCGTGTGGCTGCCGAGAAGCAACGTGAAGCCACTCTTGCCAAGACCAAGGCGGATTGTGATGCCGCGACCCAAAAGGCTACCGATGCTGCAAATGAAGCCACTCTTGCCAAGACCAAGGCGGAGGACGCAACGGATAACTGCAACACCGCTACCGAGGGAGCGGAGAGGGTGGATGCCACCATTACCGAGGCTAACGTGCTGCAAGTTACCGACAGGAACGGAACACAGAAAACTCTTGACCTTGCTGCCGTGGTTAAGGCTAACTCTGTGGCGGAGGATGTGGACCGCATAAAAGAAAGTATGGGTGCATACAGCGACAGACCGGATATTACGCTCACCGCAAAGGAAAACAACGTGGCTATATCGGCTGACGGAGTGAAGGTGAGCAAGAGCGGTTGGGCGATTGCGGAGTTCACGGCGGAGTTGGGGAATATCTATCTCTTTAATCCGGGCGAAACGTCTGCTGACGTATGCGTCTTTGCAGAGTATATCGACAAGCAGGAAACACGAGCAATAGACTATGCCTATACGTATGACGAGAGTGGACGTGTGCTGACTGCCAAGGCTACATACAACGGCAAGACTTATACTTATTCCTACGACTACTCTTCATCCATTACTGCCATTACCGACCAAGACGGAAACAGCGTATCATCCTTGCCAAGCGTGTACACTACTACGGTAGGTGCTTATCAGCCTATGACTATTCTCAACGCAAATGCGGAACTACCCGAGGACGGATATTGTCGTTTTGTATCGAACTTCACTACGGCATCGGCAATTAAGATTGTTGTGTCGTACAAGGTTGCTTCTGCTGACCTCACTATGAAGGTGGTGAGGGACGGAAGCACGGCTAATATGTGCTCGCAGTTGGCGAAGATTAACAAAAAGGTGGATGAGGTAAGCGAGAAAGTGCCGAAGATGTGGATAAGAATTGTAAATAATGAAGGAGTTTATATAAAAAAGGATGTAGTTTCTTTAAATTTTGACAAAAACTTAAAAAAATGCGACATCCATTATAATGGGCTTGCACCCATTAAGAGCATCTTATTTTATCAATGCTTAAAACTTACCGACCTTGATGTGTCCTGCTTAGATACGAGTGCGGTAACATCACTCTCCTATGCCTTTTGGAACTGTCAAAATTTAAAGACTCCCGATTTCTCGGGCTGGAACACAAGCAATGTAAAATCTATGCAACGAATGTTCTACGGATGCCCCTTTGATAGCCCAGACGTCAACAGTTGGGACACGGGTAAGGTAACCGATATGAGTTATGCCTTCGTTTCCAATAAGGGGAAAGTTGATTTGTCGGCATGGAATACGAGCAATGTTGAAAATATGACCGGAGTATTTTGGAATGCAAACTATACCGTAATTAACGTTTCGGGTTGGGACACAAGCAAAGTTGCAAAGATGGGGGGAATCTTTTTAAATCAGACCATAACCACCCTTACCTTCGGCGAGAACTTCGGCAAGATGAAAGACGCGTGCGGAACGCTTGATTTGTCAAGCTTGTCAGCATGGAATAACGACAGCGTAAAATCACTTCTCACCTTGTATGACAGAAAGGCAAACGGCATGGGAGTGATAACCATCAAGCTCCACGCAAACGCCAAGGCGGTGCTCGGTGAGGATGGAATAGAGCAGCTCACGGCAAAGGGATATACCATTGCTTAATTAGGAATTAGGAAAGAGGAATTAGGAATTAATAAAAAATATACGACAATGAAAAAGATTACAGCATCAGAAGGAAAGTACTTCACACAGAAGAACATCGAAAACGAAGGCGCACGCACATACGCCATAACGCTCTATCTTGCCGACAACGACAGCGAGGATAACTGGCGAGAGGCAACACAGGAGGAGTATTATGAATGGCAGAAGAAACAGGAACAGGACTTCGAGCAGCAGAGCCTTCCCGATGGCAGCGAAATAAAGACAGAGTAGCAAAATAATTTGGCTTAATCATGAATAAGACGAAACGAAACATACTGGGCATGGCGGTGTATTTTCTCATCGCCGTGCTTTTCGGGGGCGGAATAGCCCTCTTGGCGATGATAGTCCACGAGGACAACGACAGATGCCACTATGGTGGCGGAAAGTTCGAGAAGTGGGATTTGGTGAGGGGATGCATCGCGGTGGGGCTGGGAACGGCTCTCGGGTATTGGCTGAAAGGAGGTGGGGAATGAATGACAAAGAGAAAGAGATGTGGAGGATTCTTGACAACACGATTAAGTGTTGTGCTTTGGAGGTAGACGGGACGGAAACTTTATCAATGACAAGGGATGATGTTCTCGGCAAGAGTAAGGCTGAAAATCTCGTTATGACACGCTGTATTCTCGCCGTACAGCTTTATCGCGCCGGGTATAGCAAGACAACCATTGCTGGACTACTGAATAGAACGACAAGAGCCGTGGCGCATCTCATTAAGCTTGACAGAGATTATACGGACACGTCAAGAGCTTATAGAATAGCAAGCGCACAGGCAACAATTCTGAATAAGGATATTCAGCCGTGCGGCTTGTAGTAATAAAAACGAAATAAAAGAAACGTTCTTTGACTTTATTACGGGTGCTAATTTATTGTGGCGCTTTGTAAACTTGCATATCTTTGCGGCAATCCCAATACCGGGAGAAACCAACACAAAATAAGAGATATGGAAGAAAACAGAGTAACGGAGAAGGTCTACTGTTATGACCATCCGAGTGCGTACAACAACCATGATGCCCTTGCTATTGCGGCGATGGCACGTGAGGGGAAGAATAACTGCGATCCAATGGCAATGATGGCTGCTATGAATGGAGGTATGAATGGAGGGCAATGGAATAACCCGTTTGTCTATCTTGTGTGGATGATGTTCGCTAACCGCTTTTTCGGAGAAAATGGAATGAACGGGCAGAACGCACAAAATGTAGAAATGCAGAATCAGTTGCAGGCGATCCGCTCGCAGATGCAGGACAATCAGAACACAAACGCATTGATGGATGCTATCAAGGGAAACGGATGCAACATTCAACAGCTCGCAGGACAGCTTAATTGCGACTTCAATACCTTAAACGGTGCTATCTGTGATGTACGACAGGGTATCAGCACTTTATCCGGGCAGGTAGGATATGGCGCAGAACGTATAATAAACGCTATTAATCTCGGTGACTTGAATCTTGTGCAGCAACTGAAAGACTGCTGCTGTCAGACGCAACAGAACATCATCAAGATGGGCTATGAGAACCAGCTCGGACAGAAAGACATCATCAACAGCATGCAGCGCGGTTTCGAGTTCAATAACAGAAGTATAGAACGTGGCTTCTCTGCCCTCGGCTATCAGAACGCACAGGATAAGTGCGACATCATCAGAGCCGGGCAAGACAACACGCAGCGCATCATTGACACACTCAATGGACACTGGCAAGCAGACTTGCAGCAGAGATACAACGACGCAAGACTTGAACTCTCACAGCAACGTCAGAACGCAGAGCTCATCGCAGCGCTAAAGACCACAACAACAGCAACCACATAAGGGGTTGAATTAAGTTAGTAATCAACCGCATTGCATACAAGACGTGTGCGGTGCGGTTTTTCGTTAAACATAAATTGACAATATTATGACATTCAGAGAAATTAAACAGGGAAGTACGGTACACATCCTGAACAAGGACGATATGACCGTAACAAGCGGAAATGTACAGGCAGTATCTTTTCCGCACATGGGAAATAATGGAGGCATGGCGGTAGATGTTACCATCGAAACAGACGGTAAGGCTGCAACGTATACCATCCCAGAGAATCTTAGTGTAACCTACGCTAATAATATAGTTTTGGCGACGGATCGGCAAATGTTATCGGGGGAAGTGCAGCGCATGAAAACCGAAGCAGAGAACGCTCTTGCTTCAGTAGAATACCATAAAAAGGTAATCGAGAAGGCTGACGAACTGCTTGCAGAACTTAACCCAGCAATCAGGGAGAAGCAGGAAACAGAAAGACGCTTTTGTAACATTGAGGATAGCGTCAAGGATGTTAAGGGTATGATTAAAACATTACTGGATAAATTGGCATAGATATGAATAGAACGCAGCTTAATGCGCAGATAGCGCAAATCAAAAATGCAACATCTATCGGCGAAAACACAGCGGAAAGGATAGGTACTGTGCTGGAATCACTCACAACACTAATCTTTGACGAAGCGTTTCAGGGCGCTGTATTTCGCGGTTCTGAAACCACAAAAATTGCTGAGGTTAACAGTTGGCTTGATGATGTATCGTTCGCTAACACGGAGAGTGACCTAAAAAAAATCGGGCGTTGCAAGATATATGTAGAGGGTGTTAACCTTGAGGTCTACAATTTTGTTTTGTCATGGGCGTCAGAAGAGGGTTCACAAATGGTGTTCGGTAACGTCGGTATCGTGAATAACGGCAACAATATTGCCGTGGGCGGTGGAAACTTCAATATAATATATCGCTACAAACAAAACAAGAAGTGGGGCAAATGGCTGTATGTAACGGGCGTTGCGCCAACGCAACAGGATGCGGCATATATAAACGTTGGCGGTAAGTTGTATGAGGTAGACAGGGAAAAAGCTATTGCAGCCGGGCTGTATAAAGAGGTGAGTACAAAGCAAGAAGGTGAGTTAACGAATGGCACAGAATAGTATAGCAACATCCTCGGGCAAGGCGGCAATCATTACCACTATGGGCGGTGAAGCCTTGACAGCTTTATATGATTTAAGGTGGATGCTCGTCTTTATCGTGGTGCTGATATGTGCCGACTTTTGGTTTGGTGTCAGCGAGAGCATCAAGAAACGGGAGCACTTCCGCTTTTCGAGAGCCGGGCGCAGAACGTGCAACAAGGCGGTGGACTACCTCACGTACTTGCTTGTGGGCGCACTCCTCGGAATGGCAATCTTCGAGCCTCTCGGCTGGACAGACCACACCACGACGGCAGCCGTCGGACTGGGCTTCGGCTGCATCTGGGAGATAGACTCCATTGTGGGTCATGTGTGCGCCCTGCACGGAATAACAAACCGTTTCAGCGTCAAACGCTTCATCATCTCGCTCATCAAAAAGAAGAACGAGGACGTGGGCGAAGCACTGGAGGATGCGATGGAGGGGAAACAGGATTAGGGAGTAGGGATTAAGGAATAGGGATTATTACTCCTATTAGTCCCAGTTCTCCCATAACTCCCATAACAAAAAAAATAAACTATCAATGAAATCAAGCAACACTCTAATAGAGAAGATTAAGGAATTTGAGGGCTACAAGGCAAAAGCCTACAAGTGCCCTGCCGGGGTATGGACGTGCGGACACGGGCACACCAAGGGAGTAACCGCCACAACCACCTGCACCAAAGCGGCAGCAGAGGAATGGTTACGACAAGACCTTGCCCCGATAGAACGCTACCTAAGCGGAACAACAGGCATAGACAATCAGTTTAAGTTCGATGCCTGCGTTGACTTCTGCTTCAACCTCGGAATGGGGAACTTCAGCGGCTCTACACTGCGCAAGAAGATTATCGCCCACGCTCCCGAAAAGGAGATAAGGGCAGAGTTCATGCGGTGGGTCTACGGCGGAGGAAAACGTCTGTCGGGACTTGTGAAGAGAAGGGAATGGGAAGCGGAGAGATTCTTTAAGGAGAGGAGGTGAAAATGGAGAAACGTAAAATTAGCCGTTCTAACGCATTATTTTTCTTTGGCTGGGCAATTGCACCCCTCTTACTTTTTGCGTGCGCTGGCGGCAAATCGGTGGAAAATAACTATAATCAGGCAACATCCGAGGTGATGCACGACACATTGCTCCATTATATTTGGAGTAATGATAGCGTGAGCCGTACTGATAGCGTCTACCATAAGGATAGCGTTGTGTATGTGTACCGGAACGACAGCGTGATGATAGACCGATGGCACACGAGATATATAAAAAAATGGAGGAATGAAGTTAAAACCGATACTGTCCGAGCGTACATATACAAGTATATTGCGAACACGGACACAATAAGACAAAACAAGATAGAATACAAGGAGGTGAACCGTCTGACGCTGTGGCAGCAGATGAGAATGGGAATTGGCGACATACTGGGCGTCGCTCTAATAATATATGTATTGGTACTTTTTATAAGGTTAAAAGTTTAGGTTATTATTGAGTGCTGCGTCGTGAGATGCGGCATTTTTCTTGCCTAAAAGCAAAAATTTGCAAAATTAAATAGTTGTATAGCATACAACTTTTAAAAAATGCAAAAGTATTAATACTTTTTACTAAACCGCTTGTTTGTTCCGAAAAGTATTAATACCTTTGCATTGTCAAAATAAAACAATAACAATCAAATTCAAAACAAAATGGAAACAATAACAAATTACAAAAAATTAGATTTACAAGGCTCTGTAATGTATAACGGAGAAGAATCGTATATTGCTTATGCAGTAACAAAGAGTAAAATGTTCAAAACGGCAAAGGGAGCAAACGCATTCATGGTTAGAAATGGTTTTGAAAAAATCTAAAAGAGAACGGAGGGCTAACCACCCTCCAAATAATTAATCAAATTCAAAAATTAAAGTCATGAAAAAGTCAAATTTCTTAGAGTTCACAACAAAGTTCATTAACAGCAACTTTCGCATCAAGGTTTTTGGTCGTGATGAGAACGGCAAGAAGATTAATACACTGATGGGGGTTTCGGGTATCGTAAGATTAATTGGTGAAGAACTCTTCAATAAGTTCATCAAGAGAGCACTTAACTGCATGCTTGACAAGTGTGTATGTAAGCTGAGAAGAGGACTCCAGGTAACGTTGTATGCAAAATAATGGGAGGGAGAAGAAATGACAGAAATAAATGCAATAAGGGTGCTTGTAGTAACGATAGTAGTTATTGGGATGATGTACAAACTGCTATACGACATGTACTTCGGGAAATAAATACGACCGTGAGAGTTCGAGGCTCTCGTCCACGTTCAAGCCGTGGCACGGAACTATACTTGCGCAAGATGGTGGAAGTGATTTGCGGTTAGAAGTTACCTTTGAGCCGACCACCTAAAAAAACGACTGAAAGCGGAAATCGAGAGCCAACTCCCTTAGTCGGAAACCGAGGAAAACGTAACCAACCCGAGTGTAGGCGGAAAATTCTTGCACCGACAAAACGTGGTGAAGTCGGAAAATCACACGTCAGCTTTGCATCTGATAAGACAGCAGCTCTATATGCGGAGCTTAACTGCAAAAGCAAGGCTGCATAACGCTTGCAGACGTAGGGCGCACAACGTACACCGTGCACGCCTTCGGGCTTATCGTATAATCAATAAAAACAAGGAAATGAAAGAGCATTACATAACACGTTGCCAGCTCGGGTACAAACTTCGTTCCGGCTGGAGGGAGATAGAATTCCCAACGAAGTGGGAGGCAGAGAAATACGCTGAAGAATACAGGAAGTCGGGCAGAACAGCTTACGTTACAGTAAGGGGGGGGGGAATATAAGGAGTACATTGACCCGGATGCGGTGAGAGCCGACAAGGTTGTTGCCGCTTATGTAGACCGATTTTTCAAAAATTTCAAATTTTAAAAAATAATTGAGAAAATACTTGCATAATTCTAAAAGTATTAATACCTTTGCATCAGTTAAGAACAATAATTAATCATTCAGCCCTCGACATCACGGTAAAGTCAATTAATTATGAAGAAAATAGAATTTGTTGGAGGTATTGCGAACGAACTTGCAGAAGTAATCAATGAAAACAATATACATATTACCTGTATTGAAGGTAATGTATGTGAGATAGATGATGATAATTTTGTCAAATTGCAAGCAGTTTGCCCTGCCGCATTCGATGGCAATGATATAATAGTAGTAACAGAATAATTACCATTAAACGCTGCGCTATCGGCATGACGGGTACTTATATGTATACAGTGAAGATAATCGAAAACCGTTGCCCCCACATTGTAATCCAATTACAAGATGCAAACGGGCGAGAACAATGGTGGGTAATGAGTATGCTGGACTACGATGTTTTGTGCAAAAAATATAACACACAAAATTTCTGTGGCGTTGAATTAAAATCGCTCCCCGAACGTGGAAAATTAATTAATGAGTTTGATTTAGCTTTCCTATAATATGACAACAGAATACAAGAAAGGAACAAAGAAAGGAACAGGCAGAACGCAGAAGCTCGTCGGGTTCTATATAGATGATGATCTAATCGATTTCATTAAGCAGTTTCCGAACAAATCACGGCTCGCGAACATGCTTATAAGAAAATACAAAGAAGAATATTTTGGCGGTAATAATTAATTCGTTACCTTTGCACCGAATTTGATTAATTATTGTTGGAATTTTCTTCGACTTTAATTTTACTCCCACGCCTTGACAACGTGGGAGTTTTTTATTTCTTGCCGTACAGGACGAAGTCTGCGACACGCCTGTTGGCTACATCCACTTTTTTCTGGTCGAACTTGATATATATATCCGTTACCGTATTACCGCCATGCCCGAGGGCTGCTGCAATAGTTTCCTTCGGTATATCAAGGCTCGCAGCAATGGTCGCCCACGAATGACGCGCGTAGTATGTTGTAACACCGGGCATAATGGATTGCAGGACGTTATTCAGCTTTGCGGCAAAGTTCCGGTAGTCCCGGCACGTGTCGAGCGGTGATAATAGATGATGCTCTCCTTTATACGCCTTAATCAATTCTTCAGCCTCAGGTAAAAGTCTAATTGAGTAAAGACGGTGCGTTTTCTGTCTGTTGTATTCAATATGCCCGTTCTGCATGCTATCAGTAGCGAGCAGCAACATATCCCCGATATTAATACCAATAAGCAAGAACGAAAGTTTGAAGAGGTCGCGATACTTCCGTTTCCATTCTGGAATGTCAGTATTGAAGATGTACCGCAACTGTTCCGGGGTAAGACTACGCTTCGGCGTTTCCACGGGCTTAATACGATACCTTCTGAATGGATATAAGGTTGTCAGTTCTTCATCTATTGCAGCGTTGAATACGGAGCGTATATTACGGAGATGGATATTACGAGCATTGACTGACGGAGAATCCTTCGCAAGCCACAAAAAAAACCTGTCAAGCCATTCTCTTGTAATATCCTCAAACTTTAATTCTCGGGCATTCTCTGCGAAGCGATCTATTTTCGTCCAGGTGGCTGCGTACAACTCTTTTGTACGTCTTGCCCGGTGACTCTCACCGAACTTCTTGAAGAACTCGGAGAAGGTGGAAGGGTCGACCTCGGAAGGGCAAACAATTTCGTTAAGTTTGTCCCGAAGTTGTATAGCCGTATATCTCGTTCCGTCGTTATGCGATATGAAGTCAAGCAGGGCTGATTGATATGCGGAATAGAAAGAATTAAGCCGTGAAGTAAGCAGATTCTTGCTCGGGTGATTAATTACACGTTGTCGCACCTTATCCCACTGCCCTATCTCAATTTTGATAGGCAGAATGATGTAAGCCGTATTCCCGTTATTGCCAACGGCAAGGGTTACGTTGTAGAGCCCGTTGGCTTTCGGGCGGCGAATATCAAGATATAATTTAAGCGTTGCCATATGTGTACGAGTTATGTACGAGTTTTTTGCAGCAAAAACGTGCAAAGTTAAGCAAAATAATGCAGGTTGAATAAGCCTAAATAGCGCCTGAATCGCCGATAAGCGCTTGTCGGGATGACTGGACTCGAACCAGCGACCACACGCCCCCCAGACGTGTACGCTAACCTTGCAATTATCTATTATTCAAACGTTTAGCGTGGCGCATTTTGACGTGTACGAGTTATGTACGAGTTTTCCTCTCTTACTGTACATTCCACCATGCCCGGTAAGTAACCACGTTGCACTTATATTATACCTCTCGACGAGAAGAGCGAGCCACGAGGGGCGTAACATTCCCCGTGTGGGGTCTTTCATCTGTTTGCTGAAGTTTCCCTTGTCGATGCCGATAACCCGGTAGACTTCGGCAAAATTTTTAATGCTGCCATCCTGTTTCATTGCAACGAGCGCATCCATGAAGCGCTGCGTTATTGCCGTGTTCGTTTCTTCTGTATTCATATTATTGACCTTGATTTTGCGCTCTCAATGATTTGCGCCATCCTTATGTTATACTTCTCCCGTAAGGCTTGCCAACGTTGTACGTCCTGTAATGTTGGCTGCCATCCATTCAGGAGCCGTTGTTGCTCGGTTGGCTGCATGAATGGTATAAGTCGGTTAAATGCAAGAATCTTAGAAGCCATCGCGGAAATCTTTTTTGGTGTTTAACGCCTTGTCTATATTGACAAGAGCCTTACCGAGTGCCTTCCCCACTTTGTCCTTCGAGAACTCATCTTCAAATGGTTTCCCGTCCGTCTGCAACCTGTACTTCTGCACTCCGTCTGCAACTATCTTTTCGAGTTCTTCGCGACTTACAGAATATTGAGCGAGTCGTGAGTATGAGGTTGCTGTCCGATAGCCAATATCAGCGAAACGTGCATCAGCATCCGCAACGGCTCTTAACTCTATTGTTTCCCCGGCAAATGTTCTCAGCAGAAGTAAGCTCCCAGTCTTGATGTAGTATGGTGAGTGTTTGAGTGCATCGATACCTATAATATACTTCACTCCATCCCCGAGGACTGTCGCAGATAGTTGGAACGAAGTATAAGACAGGCTCAGGGCTCCGCCCGAATTACAGCGCACGCCATAAGTGGTGATTGTCCGCGTGCCATCAGGCTCTGAAACATCTGAACTAATCTTCTGTGCGCTGGCGCACAATGATATTGCCGACAGACAAATTATAAGTAACTTTTTCATTTTCTTTTGAGATTATGTGAAACAAATTCCGCCCATGCCTTCCGCTTGATGAAGAATGCAAACAGGGTGATGCCTATTATAACCGCAGACCATCTTAACGGCATTAGCCACGATCCGAAGCCAATGGTGCGCTGATAGTCTATGCAGAACGTTATGAGCACTCCATATGTAATGAATGCCCGATGCACCCAACAGAAGCCAAAACCGAAACTGATGATAATCCACGCCACGAAACCAAACAAAGAACAGTCATATATCCACTGTGTCAGTGTGGAACGGATGCCGCACAGAAGTAATATACAGTGCAACATCATAATGAGCGAGCCGAACGGAGGAATAACGCCAACAGCTACCCGGCTTAACATTATCAACTTGTGCGCGCTGCAATGGCGTACAGTAACAAACTCTAAACGTGTAATCAAATCATCAGTCATAAGCCTTGTATTGTTGTATATATTGTTCTATCTCGCTTCGAGAAGTGTTATTAAACGCTCAACCTGCCGTTGAAGGAAGTCATTCTGCTTCCTAAGCGTTTCGTTCTCCTTCTGGAGCGCTGCCGTACCGTCTATCGTACTATTAATCGCCGCCACAGACTGTGTGCCGCTTGCAATAGCCTGCTGTCCGGTAATTAATCCCTCTTGCTCGTCGGTAAGAGGAGGACAGCATGTATTGATGATATTATATATCTTCTCCCACAGGTCTGTTTTTACGGATTTTTTCGTAAACTTATTGGCGAGATTCTGCGGAGTTGTTCCCAGCTGCCTCGCAATCTCCGAATAACTCACTCCCGACTTCTTTATATATAATTTAAGTTCTTCGCCCGTCATAGTGTAAAGATTTTAAAATATTAAACGTAAAAATGAAAATTAATTCACTAAACGCTTGATGATTTAAACTTTTTGATGTAAATTTGCATCGAAATTTTAAAACAAAGTTTAAAACCTTGTTTGCAAATTTAAATAAAAATTTTAAAACTCAATAGCAAAATGGGAGAAAAATTTAAAACCCCTCGTGAAATTGAGCGCGAGCAAACGCATCTCGCTATTGTATCGAGATATAGACGATACAGGCAGGATAACCCAAAAGCGACTCCAGCAAGAGTTATGAGGGTTCTTGCTCAAGAGTACGGATATACCGCACAGGGTATTCGTAGTATCTTAATTAGGCACGAGGTTTATGGTAAGAAAAATTAATCAAATTCAGAAATTTATGAAGAAGTTAAAGAAAATTTTGACAAATGATTGGGTAATGGTGTTACTTGGTCTTTCGATTTTCATGTTTGAGATCTTTTGGATAGGAGGAGAATGATATGACAGCATTGGAACCACGAGTAAGTGAATACGGGCGCTATAATGTGACGCAAACGTGTGCGGCTCTCGGCATACATCGTAATACACTTAAGAGATACACGAACGAGAGGAAGATTAAAGCATCTATCAGCAGATTGAATGGTAGGCTGATATATTCAGGTGCAGAAATTAAAAGAGTATGGAGGGCAAGAGTATGACAGGCTTAGATAAGTTTCTCCTCCGGTGTGTAGAAGATATTACCACCGCAATATTAGTTGAGAAGGCTGACGGTAGCTATCCTTGCGAAGCCGAAACAGCGGTGCATACTAACGATGGTTGGATCGAGATATATGTTTCTCCGGTTGACGGTAAGCGAGTAGATGTACTTCATAATGGAAATGTCAACAAGCGCTCAGACAATCTCACTAATGCGATATTGGAAGTAATACCAGAATGGGGGGATGTTGAGGAAGAGGGTCATGAATACGGTATTGATCCAGGATTCGCGTCTTATTCCGACTATATAGATTACAAGCATAATTAATTCAGATACAGATATGAGCAACGAAGTTATAACAGTAGAGCAGCCGACAATGCTGGCAGCTCTTAATCAAAGTGAGATAGATTGCCAAATTGCAACTGCGCACAGGTTCCCGAGAAATATTGAGAAAGCTAAACAGAAGATGTTGCAACTTGCAGCAATGGATAAGGACACGGCTTATAATTGCTTTTATCATTTGGAGCGCAATGGCAAGGATGAACACGGTAACCCGGTAAAGAATGTAATTGAGGGTCTTTCTGTGCGGATGGCGGAGATTGTCGCAACATCTTGGGGAAATCTAAGAGTGCAGAGCCGGATCATTGGCAACGACGGAAAGATGATAACCGCGCAGGGCGTTTGTCATGACCTTGAGAGCAATCTTGCAATCAGCGTTGAAGTCAAACGCAGCATCTGCGGTAAATATGGAACATTCTCGCAAGATATGCAAGTCGTAACTGGTAATGCAGCAAGCGCTATTGCCTTCCGTAATGCCCTCCTGAAGGTAGTGCCACAGGTGGTAATTGCAGATGTAATTCAGTGCGTCAAGGCGAAGAGTCTGGAGCAGATTAAAAGCATCGGTATCAGCGAGAGCTGGAAGAATTGCGTACATGCCTTTCAGTCGTTCAAAGCCAACGAGAATATGTTGCTTAGCTACTTGGGCAAAACAGTGGAGCATATTACGGCAGAAGATATACAGAAGCTCGGTGGCGTATACAACGCAATCAAGGAGGGCACGACATCAGCTGCAGAGGTCTTTACGCTGCCGAAGGAACAAAGCAAAATAGCGTCAGCTGCACAGACTAAAGCGGAAGCCGCACGAGCTAAGGCAGAAGCTGCGAAGAAGAAATAAAAGAATTGGCGGCATGACGTTGGAAGCGGTTAAAATAAGGCTCCATAAACGGATGCACGAAACTTAGGACGTGCCGCCATTTTAAGGTTACAACTAAAGCTAAATAAGGGGCAAGCAGCCGCAGGGAAGACCCCATCCCCGATAAGTACACACCCGTCTGCACTGGATAGTCGGACGGAACACTCAGGAATTTTGGCGGTGGCTGCTTATTTGGTGAAGCCCGACACGGGGAACAGGTAGAGCGTGTCATGAACATGGTGTCGGCAGACATAAATGGTCTGTTGCGTATTGGAATCTCGGAGCGAGGGAGTTCAATTCTCCCCTTCACCACGATGCACGGCGGTGCTTATCATAGTAATATTATTTAACTACTTTAAGAATCATTTTTGAGCGAGACCGCTGCGAAGTTCTCTCGCCTATTTGCCGAGCCTTCTGCGGGCAACAGGTAAAGCGCAGAGGAATAAGACACATCCCATTCGTGGGACTATCGAAAAGCGTAGGAACGAGGAGGTTCAAGTCCTCCAATCGGCACACTCTATGTTTGGTAAGCATGGCTTTTAAATCACGGGTAACGCCGTGAGCCTTTCGGGACGTGTATAGCTAATGTTATTAAACATGTTTCAATCGGTTGGCTGGCTATGGCGGTTCGATTCCGCCCACGTTCCCTACTTTAAGTAGTTTGTTTTAGCGTATTTTCTCTCCGGTTCGTGAGAATAGGAGAGCTTTCAAGGAGCGGTGCTGTCGCCACAAGGTAAGGGGCAGATGAACTATGATAAGCCGCAAGGGAACAAGCGGTTCGGACTGGAAATTCTCGCACGAGTGGGTTCAAATCCCACAGCTCCACATTTATTGTTAATATATAAATGTTTTCATGTTGATAAAAGAAAGAATAGGTTAATCATGCACAGCGGTGCTTTTTATGTTTTTTCATAGGTTAGAATTTGCTTCGATAGGCAAATCCGTGAGGATAAGCCTATTCTGGTCGCACAAGTGGCAGCAGAACATAAGGATGTAGCCATAATGATATATCTGCTGGCGGTTCGATTCCGTATGCGACCACTATTTAATCAAATTCAAGAAACATGAGTTGTACAGTAATTAGACCTAAAGACAGAGCCGAGTGGCTCAAGTATCGCGAGAGCGGTATCGGTAGTTCGGAAGTAGGTACACTTCTCGGACTTAATCCGTTTGAAACACCATATCAGTTGTGGCGAAGAAAGAAGGGGCTTGATGCACCGAAAGAGGAAACATTCGTAATGAAGGCTGGGCACTACCTTGAGGATGCGGTCAGCAAGTTCTACGAGGACGAGAGCGGAAGGCAAATCATTAAGCGCAGCGCAGGCGATTGGATGATTATAGACAATGAGAAGAGTTACCTCCGTGTATCTCCTGACCGTCTATTTTGGCTTAACCCGGAAGGCAAGCGCAACGAGGCTAACAAGGGTATATGTGAGTGTAAGACAACACAGATGAAGGTAGATATCGACAACATCCCCGATCACTGGTTCTGCCAGCTTCAGTATCAGCTGCATGTTGCCGGGTATGAAATGGGCTCACTTGCATGGTTGACACAAGGCAGGGAGTTCGGATATTGTGATATTGAACATGATGAGGAGTTCTGCAAGTGGATGATAGGACAGATAGATGAATTCTGGTACAATAATATCATCGGTAACGAGGAACCGCCTGCATACAATGCTACAGATGTGATGCTAAAGTGCCCTCGGCACATCGAAGGCAAGACGGTAGAAGCCACGAAAGAGATTATACAGAAGCTTGACAGGCTGCATGAGATTAAGGGAATATGCAAGCCGCTGGAGAAGGAAGCAGAGGAATTGACAGACGACCTAAAAATGTTCTTTGGGGATGCCGAGAGCATTATTAGCGAGGATGGTAAGGTGCTTGCAACGTGGAAGGCTCCGAAGCCTAAGTTAGTGTTCGATAAGGTTCTCTTTGAGAACTCAGTCGGGGCGGAGGAGTTCGGGAAGTATTGCCACGAAACACAAGGCGCCCGACGCTTCATGATAAAATAACCCCCGAATAAATTTGTACCTTATACAACTTTTTACTAAATTTGTAGCGTCGAAAAAACAGAGGTAAATGAAAGATATTCACGCACATACAAGTACCCTTGTTACAGCTATAATGGCTGCAACGGCTTACTTTGTTGGCTTCGACAGAGGGCGACTTGTATGTGCTTATATTACGAGCTGCTATGCAAGATAAAATCATCCTGTTCACTTCGTACTGGCAGAGTATAAAAGACTTGCCTGATGAACAATTAGGCAAGCTGATGCGCGCCGTATTCACCTATCAAGAGAGCGGTGAAGCCTTGCCACTTGATGGAATCCTTGAGATGGCTTTCCGCTTCATTCGGCAACAGCTCGACACTAACGAGCGTCAGTACAAGGAAAAATGCGAGAAAAACCGCGAAGCCATACGTAAGAGGTGGAAGAAGAAAAATACAGACGTATACGAACGTATACAGACGAATAATAAAGATACGAACGAATACGAACGTAAAAAAGTTATACCTAACAATAACAATAACAATAACAATAACAATAACAATAACAATAATGTATCTAAAGATACAATTAAGGAAGAAGAGCAAAGCTCTTCTATGTCGGGAAGTCCCGACCCCGAGGGAAAGTCGGATATAAATTTTGACGAGTTGAAGAAATATTTCAACGAGAAAATGGAGGGACAACTTATCCCGAAGATAGTTACTTTGTCAGACAGGAGAAAAAAATCAGTAAGAGCAAGGGTGCGAGAGAGCGGCAAAGATGCCGTTAAGGTTGTAATCGACAAGTCTGCAGCTTCCGACTTCATGAATGGCAAGAACAGCAAAGGTTGGGTGGCTAACTTCGATTGGATTTTCTGTCCGTCCGGGTTCGAAAAAATCCTAAATGGGAATTACGACAATCGTGATAAAGAGCCGAAAGGTGCTGAAAAGGGAATGATAATACACAATACGGCAGATAAAGACTATACGGAGGGGGCTTGGTAATATGGAGAAGGATACAATCAGAGAAACCGTAAAGAAGCTCGCTTTAACCGGGTTTCCACATGCGAGCCGAGTATATGTCAAGATACCCGAAGCGCGCAAACATCTAACAGACGGTTTTAAGTACTTTCTGGGCAAAGATGCAAAGTGGACGAGTAATTACGAGGCTGTAGCCGACTGGCTGACTGATAATCACGGCAAAGGTCTTGCGATGCTGGGTAATTGTGGTACTGGAAAGACGGTAATCGGGAGTAAGATAATACCTGTAATGCTTTATTACTACTGTCAGCGCTTAATGTGCTCGCAATATATTGCAGGCGAGATTAACAAGAAGGCAGACGAGATTCTACGTAAGAAAATAATATATATAGACGACGTCGGCGTGGAGAGCATTCTGAATAACTTTGGGAACAAGCGCATTATCTTCTCGGAGATAGTCGACGCAGCCGAACGGCAGGGTAAACTACTAATTATCTCAAGTAATCTCACGGCAGCAGAGCTCGAAGAGAAGTACGGGGAACGAACTATCGACCGATTGAAAGCTATTACGAAGTTGGTTGTGTTTCGTGGAAAATCAATGAGAACGTAAAATTAGCCGTTTTAACGGACTTAAATCAAAAAAGTGGTAAAGTTGTACGGCAAACGAAAGAAAAGCCGTCAGAACGAATATTTTAACAAAATAATTAAATTCAAAAATTATGAACAAACAAACAATTACATTCACGCCGCAGGCGAACTTCCGAAGGGGGGCGCACTGTTTGGCAAAAGGTGCAGTATTGGTAACGTGCTCTATTGGAGGACTAATCAATCAGGTAGTTAGTAGATACCCGTGGGCAGTCGTAGCGTTAACGCTCGTATCATCATTAACTATTAGCTTTGCATGTATCAGCAGCGCACGTTCGGAACGTGATGCAACGAACAAAAGGAACTACGAGCTGCAACAGAAAATAGAGAGGTTGCAGATGGCTAAGGACGCAAAAGCAGAAGTGTGATATGTCTGCACAGATTAATTACAGCATAGAGAATATGACAAACGTAATACTAACCACCTTCCTGATAGCAGCAGTGCTCTTTCTGTATTGCGCCCTATCAGGAGGAAATAAAGACAAAGAATTATGAAGAACTTCAGTTTAATACAAGCAAGCGCAAATGCAAGCGGAGTCTTCTTTGACAAGCTTCAGGAGATTGCCGAAGCTGGATTTAAGCTAAGCTCACCGAGTGGAACGGCGGTGAAGATGCCGATGGTCAAGGATGGCAAACTTCGGAAATACTGTGAGAACATCACTATCTCCCTTACAGGTCTTAACGACCTTGTACACTTCATAGACCTTGTGGGCGAAGTGATAGTGGGAGTTGATACATTAACTATTTACGACGATTACGTGGAATGAAACTAAGATTAGCAAAGAAAATCCTGATGTGCCCGTGGAATAAGGTATCAAGATACCGGATGAAGGAATTTTGCAAAGGATCATGGGTGCAGAACGACAATCACCGTTTACAGAAAGCGGCAACAGTAATCAGGAAATGGAGAAAGAATAAATGCAAGTAACAATAACCCTCGTCCTCGTAGCTGCATGGGCATACCACAGCTACAGGGCGATAAAACAAAACAAGTGATATGGAAGATAGAAAATATAAGCTGACGGACGAGACAAAAGAAGTCTACGGAACAACCTTACATAGAATTGTCGCATTACAGGACTTCGCAGGAGTTGAGAATGGCGACAAAGGAGGGTGGATTGAGAATGAAAACAATCTGTCGCAATATGGTAATGCGTGGGTCTACAGCGATGCAATGGTCTACGGCAATGCGCAGGTCTACGGCGATGCAGAGGTCTTCGG
>ERZ808240.2773-NODE-2773-length-18372-cov-4.709669_pt1 | contig 18372 bp, 14 predicted proteins | sample MGYA00521084_ERZ808240 | MGnify/ENA primary metagenome ERZ808240 (study PRJEB31516, sample SAMN03275571) | gut metagenome | biome: mammalia-associated habitat; material: feces | host: Papio cynocephalus | place: Kenya | collected 2012-08-06 ... | reverse complement strand
TGAACCACGTCTTCAAAGATTTCGTCCACGACTGCGCCATCGTGCGAATCGATGAGGGGCTTTACGTAAGCGTTCCCGAATTCCTCTTTCTGCAAATGGCGAGCGCCCTATCGATTGAGCGCCTCATACTCCTTGGGTTTCAACTGTGCGGAACTTACGCGACTTCGGCGCAAAACGACTTCGTCCCCAACGTCTTTCCGCTAACATCGCCCGAAAAAATCATCCGCTTCCTAGAGTCGCTTCCACCTTGCAAAGGAAGGCGGCGAGCCCTGCGCGCGGCGAAGCATGTGCTTAAGGCATCGGCGTCGCCGAAGGAAAGCCAGCTCGCGATGCTGCTGAGCCTTCCCTACCGCCTTGGCGGGTACGGCTTCGCGCAACCATCAATGAACCACCGCATCGACCTGAGCGTCGAGCGGCAAATGTTGTTAAGAAAGCGCTTCTTCGTATGCGATCTGTATTGGCCCAAGGAAAAGGTCGACGTCGAATACGACAGCGCAGAATTCCACGCTTCGAAAGAGCGCCTCGTTGCCGACGCTCGAAGGCGGGCGGCGCTCGAGGGCCTGGGCATATCGTCGATTGGCATCACAGGTGCGCAAATCCTCGACCCGCTCGACTTTGAGGATTTGGCAAAAACAATCGCCCGCATAATGGGGAGGCAAATCAAATTGCCCGCAAACTTCGCCGACGCATCGCGGCATCTACGGAGAGAAATCGGCCTCTGAGAAATCGCCTTGCGCGCCAGGGCCGGCACCTATTCGCTCGCCGTTTCCAGCCGTCCGCATCAAAAAGCAAACATTCGTTCTTTTTTAGTTTATAATAGAACGGTTGTTCGCTATTATTGAAGGATGGTGGCGCACCAAAATGCCTGGTCTCGAGCAAAAAACTTATGTGTGCATCGATTTGAAATGCTTCTACGCATCGGTCGAGTGCGTGGCGCGCGGGATGGACCCGAACACGGCGAAGCTCGTGGTGGCCGACCCCACGCGCGAACGAACGACCATCTGCCTGGCGATTTCGACCGCCATGAAAAAGCTTGGCGTGCGCAACCGCTGCCGCGTGTTCGAAATTCCCGAAGGCATCGAGTATTTCAAGGCGAAACCGCGCATGCGCCTGTATATGCAGAAGTCGGCCGAAATCTACGCGCTGTACCTGCGGCGCGTCTCACCGGCCGATATCTATCCCTATTCAATCGACGAATGCTTCATCGACGCCACCAGCTACCTGTCGGCGTGCGGCATGACAGCGCGCCAGTTTGCGCAAACGCTCATCGACGACGTGGAGCGCGAAGTGGGCATCCGAGCCACGGCGGGCATCGGCGAGAACCTGTTTCTGGCGAAAGTGGCGCTCGACGTGCTGGCCAAACACGACCCGCACTTCATCGGCGAACTCGACGAGGCGTCGTTTCGCGCACGCATGTGGCATCACCAGCCCATCACCGACATCTGGAACATTGGCCCAGGCATCGCCGCGCGGCTCGCGAAGCACGGCGCGCGCACGCTGTTCGACGTCACGCGCCTGTCGGAAGAACTGCTGTACCGCGAGTTCGGCGTGAATGCGGAATTTCTCATCGATCATGCCTGGGGTCAGGAGCCCTGCACCATCGCCGACATAAAGGCATACAAACCCAGGGGCAAATCGATCGCGAACGGGCAAGTGCTCGCAAGCGGTTACGCCTTCGAGGACGCGCGCATCGTGCTGCGCGAGATGGTGGAGTCAAGCGCGCTTGACATGCTGGATAAAGGCCTGGCCGCGCGACGTGTGTCTGTGCACGTGGGGTACGAGAACATCAGCGCCGCGAAGGCTGCCGAGTTGCGCGAGGCGCAGGTGTTCGACGGCGGGCACGGGCTGCGCATCGTGGGGCCGGGCGCGCGCAACGACGGCTGGCACGAATCGGGCGGCGGAGCGAAAACGCTCGACGCGGCCACGAACTCGTTCCGCACGCTGTTCGAGACAGCGGCCTCGATCTATGACGAGCAGGTCGACCGCAGCCGCAGCGTAAAACGCATCATGCTGGGGTTTTCGCTGATCGAACCCGCCGAGGGGTCGCAGCTAAGCCTGTTTTCCGCGCCCGAAGAAAAGCGGCGCGAACGCGATTTGCAGAAAGCGATGCTGGCCGTGCAGACGAAATTCGGCAAGAACGCAGTGCTGTTCGGCACAAGCTATCGCGAGAAGGCGACCATGCGCGAACGCAATGGCCAGATCGGAGGACACAATGCCGGCTGAGTGGGATGAATATCTGCGACGCATGGGACGAATTCGCGAAGTTGGCGCGGGAGGCGCGGGCGACATACCGCTCGGCAGCTTGTCATGGAGCGAGGTCGACGAAGCAAGAAACGACAAACGGATGGCACGGGCACGCGACCCCGAAACGGGAACCGAAATGGAGCCGAAAAACTTCCAGGCCGCCTCGAAGCGCCCTGCGCGCGCCGGCGACCTTGATGCAAACGCAAACGCGGCGTGTCACAAAATCGCCGAGAGCGCGACGACGACCCGCCCGCCCGAACACGTCGCGCGGGCGTTTCCCGAGCGAGCACGGCAATTCATGCCATTTTCGGCCCTGAAAGGCTTCGACGAGCTGATCGCCGCAGAGGAGCGCCGCGCAGCAGAACGCGAGGCGGCATCGGAAAAATACTCGCATCACGACCGCTTTTATCCCGCATGATAAACAATGCGAGCGAAACCCCTACGGGACCCCATGTACATACGGCAGGAATCGGCCACATGCGTCGCAACCGCAACCGCCGTTACGATAGCGGGCCGCCTAGTTGGCACGCACCAGGTTATCGACCCCAAGCGAAGCGCACACAAAAGGGGCGGCCTGAAGCCGCCCCTGCTGCATCCGTGCTACGTTGTGCCGCTCGCCCTATTTCGCAGCCGCCGCATTCGCCGCAGCGACTTCGGCGGCGTTATCGGCGATCGACCCGTCGTTCAGCGCCATGGCAGCGGCAACCTTGTCCACGGCTTCGGCGGCGGCATCGGCGGCGTCCGATGCAGGCACGAACGTCAGCTTCTTGGCCACTTCGGCGATGCCCGATGCCTTCACCACGGCCTTGAACGGCTCGGGCGCGGCAAACATAGACCCATCAGCGTTCACCGGAGCAATGATTTCGACCTCGTAGGTGCCCGGGTCGAGCTGCACGCGCGTCGAGGCGTTCAGCGTGATGGCTGCGCACGTCTCAACGGCTTCGCCCGCGTCGCTTTGGCCCGTGATGTGCGCGATGGCCGGCGACGCCGTTTCCGCATTGTAGCCATCGGCGGAAATGCGCAGGCCAAGCGTTCCTTTTTCGGCCGCGGCCTGCTCCTCGGCAGTAGGTTGCTGCGACTCGATCGCCTGTTCTTGCGCAGACGCATCGCCCGGCTTCGCGCCCTTGCCGCCATCGCGCGGCATAAGCACGAAAATCACGGCAGCGACCAGCACCACGGCAATCAGGCAACCCACCACAACGGCGGCCTTCTTTTTCGCCGGGGTATCAATCTGCTCGCGCTGCTCGCCTTCGGGCTGCTCGATCTGGGGTTTCGTATCGGCCATTGCATTCGCCTATCTAAATCGTCGAAGTGAAGCGAGCCGCAACGCGGCCCGACAGTATCAAAGCATTGTACGACCTTCGAAAAACGCACGCGCCTACAAGCCGAGATTCGCCACATGCTCCTCATCGACCACGCGCACGCCTACGTCGCGCAGCGCAGCGGCGGCTATGCCCCATCCATCGCGCAACACGCCCGAGAACGTGCCGTCGAATATGCGGCCTGAACCGCATGCGGGGCTTTTCGCCTTCAAAACCGCGACGGAGCAGCCCTCGCGCTGGGCCGCCTCCACGGCATGCCGCGCACCCGACCGATAGGCGTCGGTGCAGTCAACGCCCCTGGCGGACACCACACGCGCATCCGTCGACGACTCGACGACCTCGCACGGCACGCGCGGCGTAGGCAGGCCGCCGTCGACCTCGGGGCACACGGGATGCAGAACGTGGCCCCCATCGGAAAGCGAACGCACTGCCGCGCACGGCTTCGAGCCGCCATCGTAGCGACACGGCTCGCCCAACAAGCACGCGCTTACGAGAATATGCACGGCGCCTCCTCTCAAACGCCAAGAATCATAACACCGTCCAGTAAAACGACGCGTTCAGCCGACCGCAAATCCAAAGCCAGAGTCGCCTCGCAGAAAATCGACGAAAAGCATTCAGATAGTTGCAAGAAAAGCATAGAAAAACGCGAGGCAATTGCGCAAAGGCGAGCAAGGTTTTCGGTCTAGCGTGTCATTCAAATCGATTGTATTTACTTCATATTGATGATATAAAGATTGGAGGATGCGTCGTGCGATTCGAATGGGATCACAGGAAGGCCAGAGTAAACGCCCGAAAGCACAACGTCGAGTTCGAGGAAGCGGCAACAGCATTCTATGACGCGAACGCGCTTATCATTGCCGACCCCGACCACTCGACCGACGAGGAACGATTCATTCTTATAGGGCTCAGCCGCCAAGGCCGCGTGCTTGTCGTATGCCACCGCCTTCGCGCGCAGGGCAATTCAATTCGGCTCATTTCGGCGCGAAAAGCCACCGCCAAGGAGTCGCAGCAATATTGGAGGTACTGCTATGAGGCCTGAATACGACTTCGAAAACGCCGAGAAGAACCCCTACGTTAAAAAGCTTCGCAAGCCCGTCACCATGAATCTCGATATCGACGTCATTGAGTATTTCAAACAAGAATCGGCGCGAACAGGCGTGCCCTATCAAACGATTATCAATCTTTACCTGGGCCAATGCGTCGCCGAGGAAAAGCATCTCACATTTTCGTAAGAGCCCATCCCAAGCGTGTTTCCCTGCGGGTCGGCTTACGGCAATCTGACGCGAATCTGGCAGCACGGCAAACAGTCTCGACGCGACAATCGACGGGTTTAAACTGCGATACAATCAGCCCAGTCGAAACTAACGGACGCGAGGCATTCGGCCGCGCGCCGAGGAAAGGAAGCCACCATGAATTGCCCGAATTGCGGGAAGGAAGCCATCGCAGGCGCGAAGTTCTGCGAATCGTGCGGCGCGCCGCTTGCCGCCGCCACCGCCAGCAGCGCCGCGCCCGAACCGCCCGCGTCGCCCTACAGCGCAACCGCGGCCAACGCCCAGCCCGAGCAGCCGAATGCGCAGGCCCAGCCGCAAAACGCCGCGGCCTACGAACCGCCCGCGCAAACCGCCGGCCAAACGTCGAACCCCTATTCCGCGAACCAAAACGGGTATTACCAGCCGAATGGCGCGGCGCAGCAGACGAACTATTACCAGCCGCCGCAAGGACAGCAGCAATATGGGTATGGCCAGCCAGCCTCACCCTACGCGCAAGCCGGCTACCAGCCCGGCTACGCCGAAGCCATCTATCCCATGACCGAAACCGACCGCACGCTGCGCCTGATCAACTTCATTTTGTGCCTAATTTCGACCATCGTGTGCGCGCTGGCCATCCTCCCGCTTTGCTGGATGATTCCCATGACGGTTATCAGCTGGGGCATCTATAAAGGCAAGAAACGCAACACCGTCGCCTTCGGCGTGTGCACGCTGATCTTCGTGAACCTCATCGGCGGCGTTTTGCTGCTGTGCTCGCACAAAGACAATTAGGCAACGCTGAGATAACGGATCAAAGCAAAGTGGCAACCGCAAAGGCTGCCACTTTTTTCATTCTGGGAGCCCAAGGAGCACCCAGCCCGAACTGCCTTATGACCTCCGCAACACCACGTAACGGTTCATCGCGCCGCTTTTGCCGTCTGCCGAAAAACGAGCGACCTGCTCGGCTACGCCGCCAGTGCACGCCGATGCCACCAAGGCATCGATTTCGTTCTCGTCGAAATGGTGGCAATAGCGCCATAAACCGGGCTCGTTTTGCCAGCCCAGGAAATAATCGCCTGGCTCGATCGCCGCAGCATCGAATCTGTCGCGCGCGGCCAAGTCGTCAATCGCAGCGGCATGCCACGCCTCGGCCTTCCTAGCGAACTTGGCATCGCCCATGAATTGCCAGAACGACACGCACGCCACGCCACCCAAGGCGGTTTTGTCGACGAGCGCCCGCAGCGCGCGCTCGCGCAATTCGAACGACGGCACATGATGCATGAAGCCGAAGCACGCAACCATACCGCACGCGGGGACATCGATGGCATCGGCAAGCCCGTCGCCGGCCAAAATCCCCCCTACAATATCAACCCGCTGGAAGTCCACCGAGAAAGCCGCGCTCGATTCGAAATTCGGCACAAGCCCCTCGCAACCGTCAACAGCGCGATATGCTATGCGACATTGGGGAAGCTCGCTGCGCAGGAATTCCGCAAAGCGCATATTCCCGCACGCCACATCGAGCACGCTAAGCTCGCCACCAGCGCAAACACCGCATTCACGAACAGCATCCAAACAGCGCCGCCACCCCGTCCACGGCGCATTGCGCGTGGCCGAAAATGAGGACGCGCACCGCCCGTAAAACCGATTATTCAATTGGCGCAGATAATCAACGGTCGAAGCATCCATTCATATCCCCCAAGCAACAAAAAATGGGCCAAAGGGCAGCCCCTTGACCCATTCCAAAGCGGGACAGGGGGCTGTCCCCTGTCCCGCTTCGAGATGTTTTTCGACTACTCTACCGCGTCGCGCACGGCAGCCGCCACGACCTCGACTGCGCGGGGGTCGAACGGCTCGGGCATGATGAAGTCTTCGCACAGCTCGTCATCGCTCACCAGCGCGGCGAGCGCCTCGGCCGCGGCGAGCTTCATCTGCTTGGTAATGCGCGTCGCACGGGCCTCGAGCGCGCCCTTGAAAATGCCCGGGAACGCGACCACGTTGTTGATCTGGTTCGGGAAGTCAGAGCGACCCGTGCCCACCACGCGCGCGCCGGCGGCGCGGGCGACGTCGGGGAAAATCTCGGGCGTGGGGTTGGCCATCGCGAACAGGATGGCGTCTTCGTTCATCGATTGCACCATCTCGGCGCTCACGATGCCCGGCGCCGACACGCCCACGAAGATGTCGGCGCCGCGCATGGCGTCAGCCAGGCCGCCCTTTTCGTCGTTCAAGTTCGTCGTGGCAAGCATCGCGCGCTGGGCCTCGTTGATGCCCTCGCTCGTCGAGCAGATGATGCCGCACTTGTCACACAGAAGCAGATTGCGGAAGCCGTAGTTCAGCAGAAGCTTCGCGATGGCGATGCCCGCCGAGCCCGCGCCGTTAACCACCACGCGGCACTCTTCCTTCTTCTTGCCCGTCAGGCGCAGCGCGTTAATCACGCCGGAGAGCACCACGATGGCCGTGCCGTGCTGGTCGTCGTGGAAAACCGGGATGTCGAGCTCGTCGATCAGGCGGCGCTCGATTTCAAAGCAGCGAGGCGCCGAGATGTCTTCCAGGTTGATGCCGCCGAAGCTCGGGGCCAAGCGCTTCACGGTCTCAACGATTTCGTCGACGTCTTGCGTGTCGAGGCACAAGGGCACCGCGTTCACGCCGCCGAACGCCTTGAACAGCGCGCATTTGCCCTCCATGACGGGCATGGCCGCCAAAGGCCCAATGTTGCCCAGGCCCAGCACGGCCGAGCCGTCGGAGACCACGGCCACAGTGTTCGCCTTCATGGTGTACTTGTACGCATCGGCCGGATTGTCGGCAATCTTGCGGCACGGTTCGGCGACGCCCGGCGTGTACGCCAGCGCCAAGTCTTCCCTGGTCTTGATGTCCATCTTCGGCACGGTGTTCAGCTTGCCCTGCCACTGCTCGTGCAAACGCAGCGATTCTGCGGCGATATCCATGAAGCGATTCCTTTCACCCGCGGCCGTTCGGCCGCACACGACGCAGGCAGCCGAGCGGCCGCCCATCAAACGTTGCCGATTATACCCGCACGCCGACAGCACCCGTGTCCCGACCCGCCAAGCGGCGCAACATCTGCGGAAACGGTTCGCGAAACCGAAGAAAATCATCCATCAGGCCCAATACCCGAAATGCGTTTCACCGGGCCATGCAAGAAGACGAGGCAAATGAACTAAAGAACCCCCTGCCCCACTCGATCTTCCGCAAGACGCAAAAAGCCCCTGCCGAAGCAGGGGCTTTCCAAAGGGAAGACGTGTGAAGCTTTAATTGGCAGTTTAGCGCCGAACCAAAACCTTAATTGGTGCCACGCATGGTCTGGCCGCCGTTGGGGTGGCACTGGCCGCAGGTGTCGACCTGCTGCGAGTGACCCTTGTGGCATTCGTTGCAGTTCAGCTGGCCGTGGGGCGAATCGTGCGGGTTGTACGGGTCCAAATCGGCGGTCTGCTCGGCGAGCGCCTCGTAGGAATCGCCGTGGCACGACAGGCACGTGTCGTTGTCGACGTAGTAGCGATCGGAAAGGCCCAGGTTGCCGGTGTCGCCCGAAAGCTGGCTGCCGAGCTCGGCCACCTGCGTGTTGATGTCGGCCTTGTGGCAATCCAGACACGTGGTGCCCTCGTTGTCGCCGTGCCAGCTGGCAAGGCCCGCGCCGTTGGAGGCATCGGTGCTGTAATAGTTGTCAACGTGCTCGCTCATGGAATTGTGGCACACGGTGCCGCAAAAGCCCGGCGTGTTGTGCCACGCGAAGCCGCCGATGCCGGCGACCACGAGCACCGCAACAACGACGCCGACGACGATCGGCCAGCGCTTCTTGGCAACCTTGGGAGCCGCGCTCTCGGCCTTCGCGTTTTCGGCCTGTGCGGTTTCCTTCATTTCTTCAGTCATTTAGTTCACCCCCTGCGCGGCGGTCTGGCCCGACACGTAACCGAAGGTCACGCAGCGGCCAACCGACGGGCCGAAAATATGGCGCGGATAATTGCCCGAGAAAAAGCCGCCCGACGCGCCGCCCGCGGCGAACAGGCCCTCGATGGGCTCGTTGTCGTAGTCGAGCACGCGGCAGTGGTAGTCCACGACCAGGCCCGAAACCGTGGCCAAGATGGACGACTGGTGCTTGATGGCGTAGTACTTCTCGCCTTCGACCTTGGTAGCCTTGGCCATGGGGCGGTTGAACATCTCGTCTTTCTTGTTGTCGACGTAGGTGTTGAACTGCGCGACCTCGGCCTTCAGCGTTTCGGCGGGAACATCCATCCACTCGGCCAGCTCGTCGAGCGAGGATGCCTCGTGCGCCCAATCCTTCTCGATGTAGGGCTGCAGCTTCTCGAGAATGGTGGCGGCGTTTTTGCCGAGCTGCGTGGTGGATGCCACGCGGAAGGTCTTGGTGCCGTAGTGCGCCTGAGCCGTAATGGCGTTGGAGCGCGCCTGGAACGGCAGGCCCTCGCTGCAGAAGCGGCGGCCTTGCTCGTTGATCATGATGCCCTGCGAGACCAGCGCTGTGATGCCCAGGTTGCTCGCGTAGAACGAATCGGGGCTGCCGAAGTCGAAATTCATGATGGCGGCCGGCAGCGGATCCATCTGACCGCCCACGGCGAGGCCCATCAGCTGGCCGTCGCCCGTGGTGCCTTCGTTGGGGCACCAGCTGGCGCATGCGGCGATGTCCTCGGCGCGGCACCATGCCTTCAGCATGGCGGGGTTCGCATCAAAGCCGCCAGTGGCGAGCACGACGCCCTTGGAAGCGTTCACGCGGAAGTAGCCGTCGGCGTCTTTGCAGATGGCGCCCGTCACACGGCCGTCAGCGTTGCGCTCGAGCTGCACGGCCGCGGTGTTGTAGCGCAGGTCGGCATTGGAGCGCTTGCTAAGCGTGTTCGCCAAGTCGGCAACGATGTAGATGCCCGCGCCGCCGGCGTTTTTCGTGGTGGTTTCGCTCCACTTCTCGCACTTGAACTCGAGCTCGGTCTGCGGAACCTCGAAATTGTGCGCGTTGGCGTTGTTCGCCTTGTAGTACTCGTGGATGCCGGCTTCGCCCTCGTCGAACTTTTCCTGCAGCCAGTCGGCGGCCTCGCCGGAGCGATCGGCCCACAGCTTGATGGGGTCGATGGGCACGCGATAGTACGCGGCGTGGCGCATGCGGTCCATCATCTCGGCCTTGTCGACCTCGTTGCCGGCCTCGGCCATCACCTTGCCGCCGACGACGCCCATGCCCTCGAACATGCCGCGGCCCTTGGACATCTTCTCGATGCACAAGACCTTGGTTTTGCCGTCGTCGCTCGCAGCCAGCGCGGCCACCGAACCGGTAAGGCCGCAGCCGCACACCAGCACGTCGGTTTCTTCGGTGCGGTTGATTTCGCTTTCGGCGATGGTGCGCATCTCGAACGCCACGTTGCCTTGGCGAACGATACCGCTTTCCACATCGAGCACGGGCACGTTGCGGGTTTTCACCGGAAACGCGTCGGTGTACAGGCTTTCGTTGAAGTCGCCGCAGCCGCCCTTGTTCTCAACGGCCACGCCGCTTTGGGCATCGCTGCCCGAGCAGCCGCTCAGGCCCAGCGCGCCGCCCGCGGCGGCAGCGCCAAGCAGGCTCAAACCGGCCGCGCGCACGAAGCCGCGGCGGGAAAGCCCTTCAGTCCCTTCTGCCAATGTTCCTCCCTTAATCGTTGCAGCGCCGCGCGACGTTCTCGCCCGCGGCGCCCTTCCTTCGCTTGCCGATTGCGCGGTCTTGCGCTTCCTTCGTCGCACAAGACCGTACATAGTACGGCGATAAAGCGTTGCCTATCTTAGTACGCTGTACGGAGTATTTCAAGCAGCAATTCGTGAAGCCGCTTCGCGCATATGGCAGACAGCTGCACGCATCGGTGCTGCTTATGGGTAGAACGCCCCAATGCAAACACGAAAAGAGGCGCCGCGCGGTAGAATCGGTGCAATATCGACCCCTCCCGGCGCACAAAAACGCGTCCGCCCAAACATCCAAGGAGCAACCGTGGCCGAAACGCCCGCACTCGATGAACGCCCGACGACCTGCGCCCGCAAATCAAAGCCGGGCATGGAGCGCTCGCTCACGCAGCAACAGGTCGTCGACGCCGCATTCGACATGATCGACACGCACGGCTATGCGAAGTTCTCGATGCGCGCGCTGGCCGAAAAGTTGGGCATGGGCACCATGAGCATCTACACCTATGTGCCCTCAAAGCAGCAGCTGTTGTTTTTGGTAATCCAGAAAATGACGGACGAATACGACAATGCCCCCGTGCCCGGCGAATATTGGGAAGACACGCTGCACCGCACATGCGAATCGCTGCTGCGAGCGAACCTGCGCCACCCCAATATCCGCATCATGCTGCTGAAAACCCAGCTGAACCCGCCGCAGCAACACCAGAAAAGCGTGTACTACCTGCACACCGACCAAGGCATGCCGCTCGAGGTGTACGAAGTAATGTACGGCGTGCTGCGCTCGTTTCTCACCGGGTTCATCGACGTCGCGGCGAAACGCCAGCTCGAATTAATCGCCCAGGGCGACGATGCCAACATGGGCGGCGAATGGTCGCGCATCTCGGCAAACGACACCGAGCTCGAACGTTTCCGCCAAGGCATCGACTTCATCATCGCCGGCACGAAAGCGCTGGCCGCGCCCGATCCTTGCAACTGGCGCACGCCCGAAGACCCCGCAACCTGGACCTGGGGGCGCGAGTAACGCCCGAAAGAGTTTACGGCGCGTTTTTCGCCGAGGCGTCGACCTCCCGTGTGCAAAAAAAAGCCGCAAATGTGCAACCTACGACCGTCGGTCACCGGAATCTTTATTACGCTCCAACAAAACACCAGGTCAAATGTTTTCCCACATGGTCTTTCGTATCAAACCGTGCGCCAGGCTGCACATTTGCGGCTTTTTTGCGCGCGCACGCGCAAGCGACGCCACGGGCCAAGCAAATCGTCTCATTGACCCATCCGCTACAATTCGCATATGGAAGATTTCATTTTGGACATACTCGCGCGCGTGCGCGATTTGGGGCGCGCGCTTTCCGCCAACGAGTTGGAAGACATCGTTCGTGCTCATAACCAAGGCATTCGCGACAACAAAGATCATATCTCGAAGCGACGAGCGCTGCCCTATTTCCTGCGGGTGCGCGAAAGCGACCCAGTTCGCTGGCAAGCTTGGGGCGTCGCCCCCGCCGAAGACGCGCTCATTTTGCAGACGCTGCGCATGAAGCCGCGCCGCACTGCATCGGGCGTGGCAACCATCACCGTCATCACGAAACCGTGGACATGCTCGGGCGCATGCATCTACTGCCCGAACGACGTGCGCATGCCGAAAAGCTACCTGCACAATGAACCCGCCTGCCAGCGCGCCGAACGCAATTGCTTCGACCCGTATTTGCAGGTCGCGTCGCGTTTGCGAGCGCTTGCCAGCATGGGACACGTCACCGATAAAATCGAGCTCATCGTGTTGGGCGGCACCTGGAACGACTACCCCGAGGCGTACCGCATTTGGTTCGTGCGCGAGCTGTTCCGCGCACTCAACGATGCAGATAACGCAGCGCCCAGCAATAACGCACCCGCCAACGGCTTCGCCCACCATACCGAAGCCGAACGCCGCGCCTTCTACGACGCCCTTGGCGTTTCCCACGACCCCGATACGCTTGCCGCAGCATGCGCCGAAACGCAGAAGAACGTGGCCGCAGGCGAGCTCACGCATTCTCAGGCTGTTCGCAGGCTGTATTTCGACAGCCCCGCATGGCAAGCCGCGGCCGTCAAGCAAGCCGCTGCATTAGCCGACGTCTTCGCCGAGCATGGGCGCAACGTGAACGGCGCCCACCGCAATGTGGGCCTGGTCATCGAAACGCGCCCCGATTCCATCACCTGCGAATCGCTCGCGCTGATGCGTGCGCTGGGCTGCACGAAAATTCAGATGGGCGTGCAAAGCCTCGACCCCCGGGTGCTCGACGCCAACAAGCGCCACACCACGCCCGACCAAATCGCGCAGGCGTTTTCGCTCTGCCGTCTCTTCGGCTTCAAATCACACGCTCATTTCATGGCCAACCTGTTGGGCGCCACTCCCGCCGGCGACGCCGCCGACTATCGCACGCTCGTATCCGACGCACGATTCCTTCCCGACGAGGTGAAGATGTATCCATGCGCGCTCATCGACGGCACGGGGCTCGCCCACCGCTGGCGTGCGGGCGATTGGCATCCCTATTCCGAGCGAGAGCTCGTTGGCGTGCTCGCCGACAACGTTATCGCCACGCCGCCCTGCACGCGCATCTCGCGCATGATTCGCGATTTCTCTTCGGGCGACATCGTCGATGGCAACAAGAAGGTGAACCTCCGCGAAGTGGTCGAGGCTGCGGCCGATCGCATTGCCAACGAAACCGACGCCTCCGTGCAAGAAATTCGCCACCGCGAATTGGCGGGCGCCCAAACCGACATCGCAGAGCTGTCGCTTGCCGATTACGAATATGAAACGGCGAATACACACGAGCATTTTCTGCAATGGGTGACGCCCGAAAACAAAATCGCGGGCTTTCTGCGCCTCTCGCTGCCAAGCCAGAACGAAGTCGCCAAGCTCGCGAAGGACGAGCCCGCCTTCCCCATCAAGCCAGGCCAAGCGATGATTCGCGAAGTGCACGTGTATGGCAAAGTTGCCGCCCTGCACGGCGCCGGCCAAAACGCGCAGCACCGCGGCCTGGGCAAGGCGCTTGTCGAGCGCGCCTGCGAAATCGCAGCCGACGAGGGCTTCGCCAGCATCAACGTGATCAGCGCCGTTGGCACGCGCGGTTACTACGCGCGCCTCGGCTTCAACGATGCGGGCCTGTATCAGAATCGCGTGCTGGAGTAGCGCATCGCCACAGCACGCCTGGACGAAAGTCGTGGCAGAAAACGCGGCGAATAGGTCTTTTTGCGAAGGGTGCGAACTTCAGTCCATCGCCCAGCCCCAACAAGAGCCATTGCGAACTGGAGTTTCGCCGTTGAATCAAGCTGAAGCCAAGCTTCAAACCCGCTAGAGCATCAAAACGGGACCCAATCGTCGCGTTTTTCTGCCATCTCGAACGTTGGCGGCCGCAAAAAGGCCGACTCGCGGCGTTTTCGACCACCGCGAAAGCAAAGCCACGTCTTCCGCCCAGTCCGCATGGCGCACGACGAATGCGCAGGACGCTCCAGCAAATTCCAAGCGCAAAAAGGCCGGCTGAAGCCCAGCCGGCCTTTGAATCGCGATCGAAAACCGAACCCACCGCGCCTGGGGATTGCGCCCCGCCTTACGCGAAGTAGCTCACGCCGCCTTCGAACAGCGGCTGATACTTATCGCCCGGCACGTTCTTGTACAGACCCGCGCCGCTGCGCTCGGAGTGGCCCATCTTGCCGAACACGCGGCCGTCGGGGCTTGTGATGCCTTCAATCGCCAACACCGAGCCGTTCGGGTTCGCGCCGAGCGCCATGCTGGGCTCGCCCGCGGCATCGACGTACTGCGTGGCAATTTGGCCTGCGGCCTTCATCTGCGCCAGAACTTCGTCGCTGGCCACGAAGCGTCCCTCGCCGTGCGAAATGGCCACCGTGTGCACGTCGCCCACCTCGCAGCGCGACAGCCACGGCGACAGATTCGACGCCACGCGCGTGCGCACAAGCCCGCTTTGGTGGCGGCCAATCTCGTTGAACGTGAGCGTGGGTGCGGCGGCCGTCGCATCGACGATGTCGCCATACGGCACCAGGCCCAATTTCACAAGCGCCTGGAAGCCATTGCAAATGCCCAGCATCAAGCCGTCGCGGTTTTGCAGCAGGTCGCGCACCGCCTCGGTCACCTGCGGCGCGCGGAAGAACGCCGTGATGAACTTCGCGGAGCCATCGGGCTCGTCGCCGCCCGAGAAGCCGCCCGGCAACATGACGATTTGGCTGCGACGAATGGCCTCGGCCAGCGCGGCCGTGCTTTCGGCCACCTTCGCGGGCGTGAGGTTGTTGATCACGAACACCTCGGCCTCGGCGCCGGCGCGCTCGAAGGCATGCGCCGTGTCGTATTCGCAGTTCGTGCCCGGGAACACGGGAATCACCACGTGCGGGCGGGCAATGGATCCGGCAAACGTGAGCGGCTTTGCGTCGGAGAACGAAACCTTCTCGACCTTCGCATGCGCGGCGGCATCGTCGGCGGCGCTGCGATATGGGAACACGCCTTCGATGCCGTGTTCCCATGCCTCCTGCAGCTCGGCCATATCGAGCGTCTCGCCAGCGGCGCCGAACACGTACGCCTCGGACGTCTCGCCCACATGTTCAACCAGCACGCCGTCGACCACGGGAATCTGCGCGTCATCGGCAAGCTCCACGAAGAACGAGCCGTATGCCAGTTTGAACAGCGCATCGGCGGAAAGCACGTCGTTGAGCACCACGCCCACCTTGTTGCCCAAGCACATCTTGAACAGCGTCTCGGCCGAGCAGCCGTAGCCCGGCGTGGCGGCGGCCAGCACGGCGCCATCGCCGACCAGCTGCTCCACCAGCGAGAACGTCGCGTTCAGCGCGTCGGCGGCAGGCACCAAGCCCGCCTCATCGTAGGAGGCCGGCGCGATGCGGAACACGCGATGGCCCGCTCCCTTGAATTCGGGCGACACCACGCGGTCGACCTTGCCCGTGGAAACCGCGAACGAGATAAGCGTCGGCGGCACGTTGATTTCGACGTCGCCTTCTTCGAACGAACCCGACATGGAATCCTTGCCGCCGATGGCGCCAATGCCCATATCGATCTGCGCCTTCAGCGCGCCCAGCACGGCGGCCACAGGCTTGCCCCAGCGCTCGGGCACGTCGCGCAGGCGCTCGAAGTACTCTTGGAACGACAGGTACGCCGCATCGCGCGTGAAGCCGGTGGCGACCAAGCGCGACACGCTCTCCACGACCGATAGATACGCGCCATGGAACTGGTCTTTCTCCATCAGGTAGGGGTTGAAGCCCCACGCCATGGCGCTCGCGGTGTTCGTCTCTCCATCGACGGGGAATTTCGCCACCATGGCCTGCGCAGGCGTCAGCTGGCGCTCGCCGCCGAACGGCATAAGCACCGTGGCCGCGCCGATGGTGGAGTCGAAGCGCTCGCCCAAACCCTTGTTCGAGCACACATTCAAATCGGTCACGAGCGAATGCATGCGCTCGGCCAGCGTGCCGCCTTCCCAGTGCGGCGCATACGCCTGCGCCGCCACCACATGCGCCGCTTGATGCTTCGGCGCGCCGTTGGAATTCAAGAACTCACGCGAGATATCGACGATCGCGTCGCCGCGCCACGTCATAAGCAGACGCGGGTCTTCGGTGACAGTGGCCACCACCACGGCCTCGAGGTTTTCCTCGTGCGCATAGCCGATGAACTCGTCCACGTCTTCGGCGGCAAGCGCCACCGACATGCGCTCTTGGCTTTCGGAAATGGCCAGCTCGGTGCCATCGAGGCCCTCGTACTTCTTGGGAACCATGTCGAGGTCGATCGACAGGCCGTCGCACAGCTCGCCGATGGAAACCGACACGCCGCCCGCGCCGAAGTCGTTGCAGCGCTTAATCAGGCGGCACGCGTCGCCGCGACGGAACAGGCGCTGGATTTTGCGCTCGACGGGCGCGTTGCCCTTCTGCACTTCGGCGCCTGAGGTTTCGATGCTGTCGACGTTCTGCGTTTTCGACGAGCCCGTTGCGCCGCCGATGCCATCGCGGCCCGTGCGGCCGCCGAGCAGCACCACCTTGTCGCTGGGCGCAGGGCATTCGCGGCGCACGTGGTCGGCCGGCGTGGCGCCCACAACGGCACCCACCTCCATGCGTTTGGCCACGTAGCCCGGGTGGTACAGTTCATGCACCTGGCCGGTGGCCAGGCCGATCTGGTTGCCATAGCTGGAATAGCCCGCGGCCGCAGTGGTCACCAGCTTGCGCTGCGGCAGCTTGCCGGGAAGCGTTTCGGCGACGGGACGCGTGGGGTCGGCCGCGCCGGTCACGCGCATGGCCTGGTACACGTAGCTGCGCCCCGACAGGGGGTCGCGGATGGCGCCGCCCACGCACGTGGCCGCGCCGCCGAACGGCTCGATCTCGGTGGGATGGTTGTGCGTCTCGTTCTTGAACAGGAACAGCCAGTCTTCGTCTTTGCCGTTAACGTCGACCGTCACCTTCACAGTGCAGGCGTTGATTTCATCGGACTCGTCGACGCCGGTCATAACGCCCTTGGCCTTCAAGTACTTCGCGCCGATGGTGCCCATGTCCATCAAGCAAACCGGCTTGTGCTCGCGCCCCAGTTCGGCACGCATGGCCAGGTATTGGTCGAACGCGGCCTGCACGCATGCGTCGTCGATGGCCACGTCGGTGAACTCGGTGCCGAACGTGGTGTGGCGGCAATGATCAGACCAATACGTGTCGACGACCTTCACCTCGGTGATGGTGGGGTTGCGGCCCTCGTTCTTGAAATAGCTCTGGAAGAATTCGATGTCGGCCAAATCCATCGCCAGGCCGCGCTCGGAAAGAAACGCCTTCAAGCCCGCCTGGTCCAAATCGATGAAGCCGTCGAGCACTTCGACGGGCTTTGGGTCGGCCGCCTGCATATGCAACGTGTCACGCAACGCAAGCGAGGCCTCGCGGGCCTCGATAGGATTGATCACATAATGTTTGATTGCGTCGATGTCGGCATCGGAAAGCGCGCCCTCGAGCACGTACACCTTCGCCGAGCGCACGTCGGGACGCTCGCCCTGGCTGATCAGCTGCACGCACTCGCTGGCGGAATCGGCGCGCTGGTCGAACTGGCCAGGCAGATATTCCACTGCAAACACCGCCACGCCCGCAGGCGCGGTGGCCTTGCCGTTCGCATCAACGGAAACGCCCTCGACCGGCAACTCGGCCCAGGCGTTGTCGGCCTGCGGCTCGCTGAATACCGTGGGAATGCACTGTTCGAAAAGCTCCCGGGAAATACCCTCGACGTCGTAGCGATTAATCAGGCGCACGTGGGAAAGCCCCTCGATGCCGAGGATTTGGCGCAGCTCAGCCGCAAGCTGGCGCGCCTCAACATCGAAACCGGGTCGCTTCTCAACGTAGATGCGTGAAACCATGGAGTTCCGCCCTTCCATCAAGATTCAAGTTTGGCCATTCGCATAACCCAGCCATGATAGCCCACTATCGCGTGCTCGAGTGCCAGCGAAAGCCAAACACTGGGGCAAACGCACGAAAATAGCCGACGCCCCTCCCGTTGCACGCCATCAGTCTTCTATTTTGTAATCCTTATATAACTTTTTTCGCGAAAAGCCTTGGCATCGCGTCCAAGCTCATGTATAAGCGTATGCATGTTAGCCAACGGCAACTATTAAATGCGCCATCACAAAAGCCATCGATGAAATGCGGCCGTCCGCGCCGCGTTTGGAGGAATCGTGCCACCTATCATTTCACTCGCCGCCCCGCTTGGCAGCTATACCGTTCATAAAGGCATGGCGGTCTACAATTTCGAAGCAAAGCTCGTGCGCCACGCCGCGCCCACGCTCGCGGGCATCAAGCCAGCAAACCTCTTCACATGGCGCGCGGCGGGATTCGCGGAAAGCGAGATGCACGCCGCGATCGACGAGGTGAAAGCCCGGCTCGAGCCGCTCGGC
>ERZ808240.2772-NODE-2772-length-18373-cov-9.254231_pt1 | contig 18373 bp, 13 predicted proteins | sample MGYA00521084_ERZ808240 | MGnify/ENA primary metagenome ERZ808240 (study PRJEB31516, sample SAMN03275571) | gut metagenome | biome: mammalia-associated habitat; material: feces | host: Papio cynocephalus | place: Kenya | collected 2012-08-06 ... | reverse complement strand
GAGCCGATATAGGACGTGCCCTCGCCCGTCTGCAGCCATTCCAGGCGGTCGCAGCTCTCGAACGCCCCCGACGCGATGCGCTCCGGCTCCACGTCGCTACCGTCGTCCAACTCGAACGAACCGTAGAATTCCTGCAGGTTGTGAGGGGCGCGGAACAGGACGGTCGCGCTCTCGCCGTCGACCTGCTCCGTGTAGTACCAGAAATCGTCATCGGTATGCTCGAGCACCGTCACCTGTGCATCGGGTGCCCCGGCGGCAGCGAGCCGACGCCGCACCGATGCCGCCTGCCGCTCGTTGGCGCAGACGATCGTGGACACGGTGCTCCCAGCAAGCGAGCCATCGTCCAGCTCGCAGTCGCCGGCGCCGGTGAACACGATCGTGTCGACCGTCTCGTTGCCCACCAGGCACCTGGCGGCAAGCGTCACCGTCTTGTCCGCATCGCCCGGAAGCACCGCCCAGCTCGAGCCGAGGTCGGCGATCTTCACCACCGTAGAGCCGTGGGTCAGCACGCCGCTCTCGGCCGAAAGGGCCACCTCGGGGCGCGAGGCCAACGAGATGGTATTGCCGCTCTTGGCCGTGAAAGCGCTTGCGTATTCGGCCAAGAACGCGGCCGCATCCCCGTCGTTCACCACGATGTTGCAGTTCATGACCGAAGAGAGGTCGATGGCAGGGATACCGCCCTCGAAAACGATCTGCTTGAGCGAGCAGGCCTCGGGCAACTTGACGCTCGTCACGCCCTCGGCCACGACGAGCTTCTTCAGCGCCGCCGGCACGCCGTAGTACTCGGTACCGGCCTTATCGGTCAAAACTCCCTGGTCGTCGACCGCATAGACCGGATTGTCGTCGCTCACGCGGTAGCCGCGCTCCACGCGCAGACACGTGCCCGACGTCTCCACCCGCACGACGGTGCGGGACAGGTCGAGGTAATCGGCCTCAAGGCAGGCGTCCTGATCGAGCTCGACGTTCTCGAAGCCTTCAGGCACGCGCACCGTGACGGCGCCGTCCTCGCCCTCCTCGACAAGGGGGCTGCCGTCAGCCACGCCAGCGAGCGTCTGGAACTGATACAGGTCGTCGCCCACCCAGGTGTCGGTCAGCTTGGCCGTACAGCCCTGCGGCACCTCGACGAACTCCCCGGGAGCGAGGACATGACGGCCGGGCTTGGGCTCGTAGGTCCCCAGCGGGTTCACATCCTTACTACCGTCGCTCCAGTTCAGCAGCAGATGCGAGAGGGTATCGTCTTCATCCAGGTAGCCCATGGAATCCATAAGACGGAGCGTAAGCCTGTTCATGGAGATGCTGTCAGCGGAATAGTACGTGTCGAGCACGATGCGCGCTCCGTCGCTGCCGTAGCGACCGCTCACCGCGTAGGTGCAGCTCTGCTCCGGCGTGTAGTCGATTGTCTCCTCATGCCACGAGTCGTGGTCGTTGATACGGTAGGCGACCTTGATCTGGAATGGTTCGTTCGGAGCGACCTTGGGAAAATCAAGGACCTTGAAGTACGGGTACGAGTCGAAATCCTTCTTTGTGCTCCACCAGGCGAGCACCTGCATATCGCCCTTCGCGTCGCGATAGGAATAGGACGCCCTGAGCGAGCAGAAGATCGTCCAAGCATCCAGCACCTGGCCGCTGTACAGGTTGACCGCCTCGTTCGAGGCGCCGAACACGTTGTAGGGCTGGATGGAAACCATGACATCCGAGTACGTCAGATCGCCGATCGCCTCGTTATCGCTCGTGACGGGTTTCTCATGCATATAGGTGTCGTCGAGGTCCTTCTCGGACTTGACGGGGTCGCTGGGCAGCAGGCCACCATAGGGTCCGTCGACACCGGGCTTCGCGTTGCCGCCACCCGGCGTCGCACTACCGCCGCCGGGCGTCGTGGCGCTGCTGCCACCGCCGGGGTTGCCGGTTGCACCCGAGCCGCCACCGGAGATCACCGGGGCGTACACCACGTTACCGCCGCCGTTGCCACCCGCGCCGTCACCCGCCACGTTGACACCCGAGTTCGACCCGTTCCCGGCCACGCGCACGGCCGTGGTCCCCGAGACCGTCGAGGTCGGTACATCACCGGCGTCACCGCGTGCCTGCTTGTCCTCGGCGTTGTTGCGCGTGTCCGCGCTCTTGTCCCGATTGCTCGAGGCATCGTCGCGCCGGTTGGCGTCGGCATCCGTCTCGGTCAGGTTGGCCTCGTACCCCTTGCTGCTATCTTGGCTTCCGCGGTCGTAGGCGGCTATGAATGCACTCGGGTCGAACGACGAACCCCCTTGCGAGAGCGCGTAGGCACCGGCGCCGAACGCGCCGATCGCACCAACCAGACCGGCGGTGACAGCGATATGTCTTGAAAGGCGAGGCATCTTCATGCGGCAACTCCCTCTCCTACAGAATGTCCACGACGTAGCGCCTGACGGCCGAAAGGATCCCGTCCGGCTCGGGCAGCGCCTCGTGCATGCGGAGCGTCAAGCGGCGCATCGCGCGCAGCTCGTTGGGTTTCAAGCGGCGGCCGCCGAAGGCGAACGCCTGGTGCAGCTCGACGACGCGTCGATATTCGAGCACGTCGACATCGGGAAAGCGGAAGGCGAACGCTTCCAGATGGTCAAGCGGGCGCGTGGGGTCGAAGTCCTGTCCGCCGGCTCTCATGACAGACGACAGATAGCGGTAGAGCGCGGGAATGCACACGGCCTGATCGTCGCTGTTCATGAGTTTTCGGGCATGGTGCCGGCGCAGCGTGCGCTGAAGCAGTGCGCACGCGACCGTGAGCGCCGCCAGCAGCAGCACGGTCGCCGCCGCCTCGGCAGCCAACGCAAATGGCGACGCGACCTGTCGGTCCTCCTCGCGGTCGATTCTGTCCGAAACGTCGCCCATGACGGCGCCGGCATCCAGGTCGTTGTCCTTGGAACCACCGCTCCAGGCCTCGCCCACGTCGATGACCGAGTCGGCCTGCACGGTCTGCGAATAGAAGCCCGGCGTCACCTCGACCGGCGTCCAACCGAGCCCGTCGAGGTACACCTCGCACCAGGCGTGCACGTCGTCGTCGTTCAAGACCATGCTCTTGCCGCGGCGGGCGGCACCCGCCGCGTCGGACGCGCTCACCCGGTAGCCCTCGACATAGCGGGCGGGAATGCCCTGGGTGCGGAAGGCCAAAGTGGCGGCCGTGGCGAAGTAGGCCGAGTTGCCCTCGCGGGCGGTATCGAGGAACCATGATATGAACGAGCGGTCGGCATCAGGCACGGCCGGCGTATCGGTATAGCTCGCCAGCGTGTCGAGCATGGTCCGCACGCGGCTGATCACGGCGTAGTCGGACACCTCGGCATGCGCGTCCCACGTGGCATCGCCGAAGATCAGCCGCTCGATGGCGCGGGCGTCGGCCTTGTCGACCGCGGTATACGTGTCGTCCGCGAACGCGCTGTAGACCTTCTCGGTCGCGGTGTAGTCATCCGTGGAGGCAGACAGCCAGCTCGCATCGTCGAAGAGCGCCGTCGGCGATATGTTGTCGACCGTATATGAATAGGAGCTGGTCCCCCATGCATCGTTCACCAGCGACCCGTCGGCATCGGCGGATATGCCGACGCCCCGGGACGTACGCGCCGCCGTGGGCACGTAGGAAAAGCGCCGGTCGGCATGGGAGGCATCGACCGTCACCGAGTACGTGTCGGTGTCGCCGCGCTTCTCGCGGTGCTTGAGGTCGTCGTAGAGCGAGCGCTGGCGCACGGACGAGAAGCCCCGTCCGTCGAGCCAAGAGGTCATGCCCGTCCAGGCACCCTCGATGTCCCTGTGGGTGACGGGTTGCCAGGCGTCCCCGTCGAACGAGGCGCCCACGAACCCGCGCAGCAGCACGTCGCTCGAGGGGGCCTTGTCCATCGTCACGGTCAGCTCGGTGTCGGTATGGCCGTTCATGCCCGAAGCGGCGACCATGTCGCCCTGGGGCATGGTCTTCTCGCCGAAGCGCACGGTGTCAAAGGCCTGCCGGACCTGCGAGCACGCGTCCATGACCACGCCATGCGGCACGGCGATCGCCCAGCACACCAAAAGCGCCGCCAGGCAACCGAGCAGCGCGATGCAGATGTTGAAGATCAGTGCCGGGAAGCATGTCTTGGATGCGGGGAGCTGCGTCAGCCGGCAGTGCATGAGCCAACCGGCGACGCCCAGTGCAAGCGCCGGTACCGTCGCGCCCATTTGGAGGTGCAGGCCGGCGCCGCACATGAAGATGGACACGATCAGCGTCAGGCCCGACTTGAGCTGATGGGTCAGCCCCCACCAGAACGACGCGGTCACCACGCCCAGGCACGCGCCGAACCCCATGGACCCGGCCACGGTGTCACCGGGCGCGATGAGCTCGAAGAACGCATGATGCACCTCGTCGACGCTCCAGATAATGCTGTTGCAGAACGCATAGAAGCCGGCGCGCATGCCGGGCACGGCGAGCGTGGCGATGCACGCCGCGGCGGCAAACGAAAGCGCGATGGGCACCGCGCGATGCGACGTCTTGAACAGCACGGACGCGATGCCGCCCGATGCGGAGACGAAGAGTGATGCGGCGATCATGGCGAAGAGTACCGGCGTCGTAAGCGACGAAGCGCACAGGGCGCACGTCATGCCCGAAAACAGCATGGGAGCGAGCGCCGAGGCCGCAAGGCCCGCGCTTCCCGGCAGGGGCCCCGACGGGTTGTCGGCAGTTAAGTAGACGCGAGGCGCCGTTGTGACTGCGGAAGTGGCGTCCATGGCCTACAGCTCCAAACTCTTGACACGGGTCTCCACGGCTTCAGCCGAGACCCTCGTCAAGGTGTAGCCGTCCGACACGTCGACGTTCAGGTCGCCCTCACCGCCCACGTAGAACACGTTGAGCTCGATGAACTCGGCAAGCTCGCCGAACAGGTGCTCGCAGACGGCATCGGTGACGAGCACGACCTTGGTGATGCCGTGAGCGCGTTGGAAGGCCGCGAAATCGCGCACTTCGGTCGTCACATCGAGTGGAAGCTCGCAACTCAGCAGCGTATCGACCATGCGCTCGAAGGTCATCTGGTTCTCGATCGGCGCATCCTGCAGGACGTCACCGTGACGGAAGACCACCGAATGCCCCATGCCGCAGTTCAGCAGGGCCCGGCTCATCGAGGTCAACAGCGAGAGCGCGGCGCCGATCGATGCGGTCCGCGTGGGATCGTTGCAGTCGCGGCGGTGCAGCGCACAGACCACCGCGAGGTCGAAGTCGGCCGGATGCGACGCCTCGCGCACCATGAGCTCACCGAAGCGGGCGGAAAGCTTCCAGTGGATGGAGCGCACGGAGTCGCCGTCGCGGTAGTCGCGCAGCTCGTACACTTCGGATGCATCCTGCCCCTTGCGATGAGGGTCGAACACGAAACCGGCCGTCGCGGCGCGGTTGGCACGCGACGTCGTCACGTCCATGTCGACGATACGCGGGTACACGGTATACGACGAGGAAAACGCGGCGTCCTTGAGTGCGACCTCGGTGAAGCCGAGCATGTCCCCCACGCGTGCCGAGGCGAGCGCCACCGCGATGCGCCCCGCCTGACCGGTATCGAGCGGCAGCGCGTAATGCTCGCGGTCGCCGTCTGCCGGCGGCAGCGTGACAGGCACGAGCTTGCGGGTACCCAACAGCAGGTTGCTGCACTCGAAGGTCAGGTTCAGGCAGCCGCGCATCAGCGCCGGGCGCTCGACGACGATATCCAGCACATGGTCTTCACCCACCAGGCACGAGGGCCTCACCTCGAACGACAGCTCGGTCCGCCGCGCCAAGGCGGCGGCGACCGGTCCGCTCGCCAGGAAGAAGCCCGCGACGACGAGCGCCGCGAACAGCAGCTCCGCGCGACCGGTGACGAAGAAGCCGAAAACGGCCATCGCGAGCGCTATGAGCGTGAGGATACGGTTCACCTTCATCGGCGTCTATCCCAAGCCCGCGCTAGGAGCGGCCGCGAACCTGGCCCATGGAGGGCGCGGGGACCGCCGTGAGCACGGTATCGAGGATGTCGTCGGCGGTGACGGACTCGATGCGCGCCTGGGGCTTGAGCACCAGACGATGCGCGCACACGGCGTGGAACACCTCGCGCACGTCCTCGGGGACCACGAAGTCGCGCTCGCGGATCAACGCGCAGGCGCGCGCCATGCGTGTGAGGGCGATGACGCCGCGGGGGCTCACGCCGAGCTCCACGAGCTCTTCGGTACGTGTGGCCTCGCACAGACGCACGATGTAGTCGAGCACGGAATCGGCGACCTGCACGTTGCCCAGGTAGTTCTGGATATCGAGCAGGTCGTCACCGCCCACCTTGGCCTGGATGCTCTCGAGCGGGTTCTCGTAGCGCTTGGCCTTGAGGATATCCACCTGGTCCGCGCGCGACGGGTAGCCGATGGACAGGCGCACCATGAAGCGGTCGAGCTGGCTGTCGGGCAGCGGCTGCGTGCCAGCCGACCCCACCGGGTTCTCAGTGGCGATGCACACGAACGGACGGGGCACCTGGTGCGCCTGGCCGTCGACGGTGACCGCGTACTCCTCCATGACCTCGAGCAGGGCGCTCTGCGTCTTGGCGCTGGTGCGGTTGATCTCGTCGCCCAGCAGCAGGTTGCAGTTGACGGCGCCCCAGACGAAGCGGAACGTCCCGGACTCACGATCGTACATGGTGAAGCCCGTGATATCGGACGGCATGGTGTCGGGCGTGAACTGCACGCGCTTGAACGTGAGGCCCAGGGCACGGGAGAGCGCGAGGGCCAAGGTGGTCTTACCCGTGCCCGGGACGTCCTCGAGCAGGATGTGCCCGCCGGCGTAGATGGCCATGAGCGCTTTCTCGACGACGTCGCGCTTGCCCACCAGGGCGCGGCTGACCTCGTTGACGATATTGTTGGACTGTTCGACGATCATGGGTTAGTTGCTCCCTCGGTAAACGGACTCGGCGGTCGCCGCAGCCAGTTGGGCTTTCAGTTCAAAGAAATCGATCGGCTTCCCCACATGGCCGTTCATGCCGGCCGCGCGGGAACGCTCGACGTCCTCGGCGTAGTCGTTCGCCGAGAGCGCGATGATGGGCACGGAACGCGCATCCGGATGGTCGAGCGCGCGGATACGCTCGGCGGCTTCCCAGCCGCCGAGCACCGGCATTTGGATATCCATGAGGACGGCGTCGTAGGTACCGGACGGCTGGGCCTCGAACCGCTCGATGGCCGCAAGGCCGTTCTCGGCGCGATCGACCGTGACGCCCTGCTTCTCCAGCAGTTCCGCGGCGATCATGGCGTTGATCTCGTTATCCTCCACCAGCAGGAACCGCTTGTCCGTGAAGTCATAGCTCAGCGCCGGATCGGCCGCGTCGGCCGCCGTCTCCAGTGTCTGGCCGTCGCGCTCCAGGCGCGCGATGTCGTCGGCCGTGGCGACCCGCAACGTCACGTAGGCCGAGAACGTCGATCCCTTGCCCGGTTCGGTGTCCACGACCAGCTCGCCGCCCATAAGGTCCACAAGCGAGCTGGTGATGGCCATGCCCAGGCCCGTGCCGCCGTAGCGGCGCGCGATGGTGCGGTCCTCCTGCTCGAAGGGCTTGAAGATGCGGCTGATGTAGCGCGGGTCCATGCCCTTGCCCGTGTCGCGCACCCGCAGCATGTAGCTGACCTCGGCGTCGGCGCGGTACATCTCGCGGAGTACCACGTCCACCCGACCGCCGCGGTCGGTGAACTTGAGCGCGTTGGAAATGAAGTTGATGACGATCTGCGACAGGCGCATGCGGTCGCCCACCAGGTAGACGTTCTCGCAGTCCTCGAGCTCCACGTGGTACACCAGCCCCTTGTCGGCAGCCTGGCCGGCGAACATCTGCTCGAGCTCGGCGGCGAGCAGGCGCAGGTCGAAGGGAAGCTCCTCGAGCTTCACGCGGCCGCTGCTCAGACGGCTCATGTCGAGCACGTCGTTCACCAGCGAGAGCAGGTAGCTCGAGAGCTGCGAGGCACGGGCGAGGTCGTCGAGCAGGCGCGACTCGTCGGCGTGATGCTCCCGGGCAAGCGAGATCATGCCCTCGATGCCGTTCAGGGGCGTGCGGATCTCGTGGCTCATCTGGTTCATGAAGTCGGTGCGCTCGGCAGCGGACTCCAGCGCCCGGTCGCGCTCGGCGGTAAGGCCGTCCATCCGGGCGTGCTCGTCGGTGACGTCGCAGTAGGTCACCAGCAGGTACTCCCCGTCCAGCGCCGGCGCCACCGTCGTGCGCAGGCACATGGGGTTGCGCCGGGCCCGATCGTTCTCGTAGCGGCAGGTGAACTCGAGCGTGCCGCGCTTGTCCCATCCGCGCATCAGGCGCTGGATGCGCAGGCGCTCGGCATCGTCCAGAAAGCGGAAGAGCGTCTCGGTGTCGTCCTCCATACGCTCCGGGTCCACGCCGAGGACTTGCTCGAAGGAAGGGGCGATATACACGGGGAACAGGTCGTCTGAGCGCACGAGCACTTGGACGACCGGGCCTGATTCGGCCACCGCCTCGTCGAACAGCCGCCGATCGCGCGACTCGTTGCGCCTGCTATGTTGACCGAAGAGACCCAACGACCCCCCCCCAATCAGTTTTTTCAAGGTAATCTTGGTTCATTTTAGCAGGTAGCCTGCGTGGTTTTGCCATGAATGATGCAGCCCTTCCCACCGTGTCCCATCGTTTCGCACAACGGGGCGATCGGCACCGCGGCCAGCGCGATACCCGCACGGCCCACGTGCACGGTGCGGATCTTCCCCATCGTCACCCCCTAGCGATCACTAATCGAAAAAAGGGCCCGCGACGGACCCTCTGCAGAATCGATTGTCTGGTAAGCAGTATGCACCCACCTGGCGCCCTTTTCGATGGGGCCCCGTGGCAAAACCGGCGAACGGCTCAGCACCCCCGGGAGGCAGTGTCCTGCTTGCGGCGACGCTTGTCCTCGTACATGCGCTCATCGGCCTCGTGCACCGCGTCTTCGCGCGACATGGCGCCGGGAACGTAGCGGGCGCCGCCGATCGACACGCCGGGCAGCGGCAGATCGTCCACGCGCTGCCCGGACAGACGCCGCCTGAACTCGGCGTTCAGGGCCTCCGCGCGGTCGAGCTCGTCGGTGAGCACCACGCAGAACTCGTCACCGCCGGTGCGGAAGCAGTCGCCGTAGCGCCCGTACACCTCGAACATCGTGCGCCCCACCTGGCGCAGCACACGGTCGCCCGCGGCATGGCCGTACGTGTCGTTGATGGCCTTGAAGCAGTCGACGTCGATCTGCAGGAACAGCGCCTCCTCGTCGAGCATCGAGACGGTACCGCCGTAGCTCGAGCGGTTGAGCAGGTTCGTGAGCGGGTCGATCTGCATGACCACGCTGCTGTAAAAGTTATAGAAGAACAGGCTGCCGACGGCGATGGACAGCCAGATCACGCGGACGTCGGCGACGGACTGGGCGACCAGGCTCACGATGAGAAACGCCAGGAACAGCCACGGCAGACGGCGGCCGCGGAACTGGATCTCGTCGGCATAGCGACGGGTCTCGACCAGCAGGAAAAGCATGCTCGCGCTATACGCCACCATGTAGATGGCGTAGAGCGGACCATGCCGGTAGAAGCCGTTCGCATCGATATAGAACACCAGGCCGAAGGGAACGAGCGCGAGCTCGAGCGCGGCATTCGCCAGAAGCAGCCTCATCGCGATCTTGATGCGGCGGCAATCGGGGCCCTCCAAGATGGACGCGAACGTGACGCCGAGCGTCGGCGTGAGCGAGAACTCGACGAGTTTCAGCATGGGAATGAAGGACCGGGCCGCCTCGCCGGCGCCGTCGAGCGCGACCCCTCCCCACTCGCAGAGCGAGGCGATGCCGACCGACAGGTACAGGAACAGGAACTGGCGTTTCTGACGCTTATCGAAGACGGGTGTATCGCGCGTGACGGCGCACATGATAAGTGAGATCGCCACGGAGACCGCGACGATGACCGTGTAGTAGCTGAACATGTGTCGGCGGAGCCCCCTCTGTGCACCGATGAAGATCTTGCGCCCATGGTACCGCATGGAGATACCGGTGCCAAAGCGGGACCGGAACCGCTTACGGTGCCTTGATGCTGCCGCCCGGGTTACTCGCTCGGCCAGACGAACTCCGTGGCGCCGGCCTCCCCGCCGTCGACCAGCAGGTTCTGCCCGGTCATGAACCGGTTCGTCACGCCCACGAAGTAGATCCACTCGGCAATCTCCTCGGGCGCGGCCCAGCGCTTGAGCGGCGTAAGCTCCATGATGCGGCCCCACATGGCTGCATCATCCATGACGCAGCGGTTGAGCTCGGTGAGCACGCCGCCGGGATCCACGCTGTTGCAGATGGCCCGGGGCGCCAGGCGGTTGGCGACGTTTTTGGTGTAGGCCATGATGCCGCCCTTGGACGCCGCGTAAGCCGGGAACTCCGAGCCCGTGTGCCCGCTCGCGCTTCCCACGTTCACGACGGCGCGGATGCGGGGGCTCGGCACGGCCGTGAGCCCCTCGCCCGTAAAGGCGTACGCCTCGGTGACGTTCATCGTGCCGCGCAGGTTCACGGCGATGTCGTCGACGGAATCCTGTACGCCGGCGTTGTTGACGATGACCTCGGGCTCGAGGCCCGCAGGCAAGCTCGCGCGGTCGCGTACGTCCGTGACGAAATGCTCGTAGCGCTCGTGATCAAGGCTCGCCGGCGCGATATCGAGGCCCCATACGCGGTGGCCGCGTTCGAGGAACAGCTCGGCGCACGCCTGCCCGATGCCGCTCGAGGTTCCGGTAACGAGAACGTCCATCTACGCCCTCGCCTCGATCTCCGCGGCATGCGTCCGGACGTACTCCTCGCCCACGCCGTCGCGCGCCCAGACGTTCGCCACGTGGAAGCCCACGGGCGAGAGCACGATCTCGCACAGCAGCTCGGCCGCCGCTCCCGTGAGCGAGCACATGAGCACCTGCAGCCACGTCCAGCCGAAGAACGTGTGCGACACGACGATGGCGAACACGAGGTTGTCCACGATCTGGCCGATACCCGTGCTCACGTAGCTGCGGAGCGCAAACGTGGCGAAGCTGCCGTTGTCCGTGAGGTGGCCGATGAACTGGTTCACGTGCGAGTTCACGAAGCTCGAGCACAGCATGGCGAGCGAGCTGCCGGCAACGACGTACCACGAGCCGCCGATCGTGGCGTTGAGCGCGGTGTTGACCTCGAGCGAGCCCGTGTCGTAGTAGGCGCCCCACATGCCCGGCGCCAGGCTCACGAGCCAGAACAGCGCGCTCACGGCGAGGTTGATGGCGAGCGCGAGGATGCTCACGCGCACGGAGGCCTTGGGTCCGAAGCGTCGGCAGATCATGTCCTGGCACAGGAACGACACCCATGAGAGCGTGAAGCCGCAGTCGAGCGCGAGCCACGGAAGGCTCACGAGTTCCTTGTTCGCGAGCAGGTTCATGAGGATGACGCTCATGACGAAGCATGTGACGGTGGGCGCAGGGATGCTGCGCATGAGGACCCGGTAGTCCTCGAGGGTCTTTTTCAACATATGTCTCCTTTGGTTTTAGGTTTAACGAGCAGGATATCGGACCCGAACTGCTCGGACGCCACGGCCCTGTTGCCGGCGACGACGTCGGTATGATACGCCCTTCCCCATCGATCCGTCCACCTATCGTCGTGTTCGCGTCGCGCTCGCCACCCCTCCCATCTCACAAAACCTCTAGGTTTTGTCGTTTAAACCGTTTCAATGATGGTCGAAGTCCCAAAACCGACAGTTTTTGGTAGAGAGGGGGGGGGGAACGGCGGTAAAAGGAAGAGCGGCGGTAAAAAAGAAGGGAACGACCGTTGCAATGGCCGTTCCCCTGTTCAAAGTCGGTTGGGACTGCAGGGTCGTCTGTGCAGGCCTGCGGCTTACATATGCGTGTGGCAGGTGCGAGCGATGACGTCCTCCTGCTGCTCGCGCGTGAGGTCGATGAACTTCACGGCGTAGCCGGACACGCGGATGGTGAAGTTGGCGTACTCGGGCTTCTCGGGATGCTCCATGGCGTCCTTGAGCTTCTCCACGCCGAAGACGTTGACGTTGAGGTGATGGGCGCCGTTGGCGAAGTAGCCGTCCATGACGTTGACCAGGTTGGCCACGCGCTGCTCCTCGTCGTTACCGAGCGCCGCGGGATTGATGGTCTGCGTGTTGGAGATGCCGTCGAGCGCGTACTCGTAGGGCAGCTTGGCCACGGAGTTGAGGGAGGCCAGAAGGCCGCTCTGCTCGGCACCGTAGGCGGGGTTGGCGCCCGGGGCGAACGGGGTGAACGCCTTGCGGCCGTCGGGCGTGCCACCGGTGGCCTTGCCGTACACCACGTTCGAGGTGATGGTCAGGATCGAGGTGGTGGGCTCGGAGTTGCGGTAGGTGTGGTGCGTGGCGATCTTCTTCATGAAGGTCTTGAGCAGCCACACGGCGATCTCGTCGGCGCGGTCGTCGTCGTTGCCGTACTTGGGGAAGTCGCCCTCGACCTCGTAGTCAACGACGATGCCCTGCTCGTCGCGCACGGTCTTGACGCGGGCGTACTTCATCGCGGTGATGGAGTCCACGACGTGCGAGAAGCCGGCGATGCCCGTGGCGAACGTGCGGCGCACGTCGGTGTCGATGAGCGCCATCTCGGCGGCCTCGTAGTAGTACTTGTCGTGCATGTACTGGATGAGGTTCAGGATGTTGACGTAGAGGTCCGCCAGCCAGTCCATCATGAGGTCGAACTTGTGCATGACCTCGTCGTAGTCGAGGTACTCGCTCGTGATGGGCGCGTACTCGGGGCCGACCTGCATGTGATGGCCCTGCTTGTCGAGGAACTTCTCGTCCTTACCGCCGTTGACGGCGTAGTTGAGCGCCTTGGCGAGGTTGGCGCGGGCGCCGAAGAACTGCATCTCCTTGCCCGTCTCGGTGGCGGACACGCAGCAGCAGATGCTGTAGTCATCGCCCCAGACCGGACGCATGACATCGTCGTTCTCGTACTGGATGGACGAGGTGGTGACGGAGATCTTCGCCGCGTACTTGCGGAAGTTATCGGGCAGGCGCTTGCTGTAGAGAACGGTGAGGTTGGGCTCGGGGGCCGGACCCATGTTCTCGAGCGTGTGCAGGAAGCGGTAGTCGTTCTTGGTCACCATGTGGCGGCCGTCCTGGCCAAGGCCGGCGACCTCGAGCGTGGCCCAGACCGGGTCACCAGAGAACAGCGCCTGATAGCTGGGGATGCGCGCGAACTTGACCATGCGAAGCTTGAGCACGAGGTGGTCGATGAGCTCCTGGGCCTCCGACTCGGTGATCTTGCCGGCAGCGAGGTCGCGCTGAATGTAGATGTCCAGGAACGTGGAGACGCGGCCCACGGACATGGCGGCGCCGTTCTGCGTCTTGATGGCGCCCAGGTAGCCAAAGTAGAGCCACTGGACGGCCTCCTGCGCGTTGGTCGCCGGGTTGGAGATGTCGTAGCCGTAGACCTTGGCCATCTCCTTGAGGCCCTTGAGGGCGCGGATCTGGTCGGCGATCTCCTCGCGCTGGCGCACGATGTCGTCGGTCATGGTGCCGTCGCCGCAGTGGTTGAGGTCGTCCTGCTTGCCGGCGATCAGGCGGTCGACGCCGTAGAGGGCCACGCGGCGATAGTCGCCGACGATGCGGCCGCGGCCGTAGGTGTCGGGCAGGCCCGTGATGACGTGGGAGTGGCGGGCGGCGCGCATCTCGGGGGTGTACGCGTCAAAGACGGCCTGGTTGTGGGTCTTGTGGTACTCGTTGAAGATCTGGTTGAACTTGTCGTTGACGTGGAAGCCGTAGTTCTCGGCCGCCTGCTGGGCCATCTTGATGCCGCCATAGGGCATGAAGGCGCGCTTCAGGGGCTTGTCGGTCTGCAGGCCCACGACCTTCTCGAGGTCCTTGTGCTCGGGATCGATGTAGCCCGCCCCGTAGGCGGTCAGGCCGCTGACGACCTCGGTCTCGCACTCGAGCACGCCGCCATGGGCGCGCTCGGCCGCCTGGAGCTCCTGCACCTTGTCCCATAGCTGGTCGGTCGCCTCGGTGGGCCCGGCCAGGAACGACTCATCGCCGTCATAGGGCGTGTAGTTTCGCTGGATGAAGTCGCGGACGTTGATGTCGTCGACCCAGTGCCCGGCGGTGAAGCCCGCCCATTCTTCCTTCAATGCCATGCTTCCTCCTTTTATGTCACCCGGTGATGCAGCACCGGGATCGTTACCTATCGTGCCGCGCGCGGGCTCTCGCCCCGCAGGATGCCTTCGGCCTCGCGGACCCGCTCGGGTGCGGGCGGGGCCACGTCGGCGAGCGCGTAGGGCACGCCGAGCTCCTCCCACTTGAAGATGCCGAGTGTGTGGTACGGGAGCACCTCAACGCGCTTGACGGCCTCGCCCAGCGATGCGATGAACGCCCGCGTGCGGCGCAGGCTCTCGTCGTCATCCGTGTAGCCCTCCACCAGCACCTGGCGAATCCAGAGCGGGCGTCCGTGCCCGGCAAGCCAGCGCAAACCGTCCAGGATGTTGGCGTTGTCGCGCCCGGTCAGCTTGCGATGGGCCCCGGGATCGATGTGCTTGATGTCGGCGATCACCAGGTCGCAGGCAGCGAACACGCGCTCGAGCTGCGAGAACGCGGGCTGCTCACGGGTAAAGGGCGCAAGCGAGGTGTCGAGGCAGGTGTTGATGCCGCGCTCGTGGGCGCGCTCGAACAACTCGGCGGTGAACTCCGGCTGCAGCAGCGCCTCGCCGCCCGATACGGTGATGCCGCCGTCGGGCCCCCAGTAGTTGCGGTAGCGCTCGGCACGGTCGAGGATCTCCTCGGCATCCATGAGCGTGCCGCCGTCACAGCGCCAGGTATCGGGGTTGTGACAGTAACGGCAGCGCATGGGGCACCCCTGCAGGAACACGAGGAACCGCACGCCGGGGCCATCGGCCGAGCCGAACGATTCGATCGAGTGGATGCGTCCCTGCACCGCGTGACCTCCCATCGCGAGCCGCCGCCATCAGGGCCGCGGCGTCCGTCATTGCGGGACGAATGTAACCCCTCGCCGATTCCAGTTCCTTGACTGAAATCAAACAAGACGAAATTGTTGTTAGATGCGGTAAACTTCCGCCGCAAACGGTCGGAATCCGCCGGCGAACGGCACGGCGTGTGGGGAAACCGTCAAGCCCGAGCCGCTTTCGCTAGCGGGCTTTGGCGACGTCCGCCAGCCCCTCGCGATCGATCACGAGCAGGCGGCCGCGCCCGGTGCGCTTCACGAGTCCCTCGCGGTCGAAGCGCGCGATATGGCGCGACACCGTCTCGGGCCGCAGACCTATGGAATTGGCGATGTCGTCGAGCTTGAGGTGGATCTCGGGGCCGGCGCAGCGACGGCTGCGCACCAGCAGGTACTCGGCAAGACGGCGGCGCGGGTCGCGGATCGAGAGCATCATGATGCGCTCCTCGGCCGCGTCGAGCTCGGTGCAGACCATGCGGATGAGGCCCATGGCAACGTCGGGATGGTTCGACAGCATCCGCTCCACGTCGGCGCGGTGGATCAAGCACAGGCGCACCGGCGTCAGGCAGGCGACCGAGTAGTTGTAGGTGCGGTCGGCCATGAACATGCCGTGCCAGAGCGCCTGCCCGTCGTGCAGCACGTCGAGCACGTACTGCTCGCCGTCCGACGTGCTGCGGTAGGTCTTGATGCGGCCGCTGCGCACCACTACGATCGACTCGATGGGATCGCCCTCGTTGACGATGATGGAGCCGGCGTCGCGCTTGATGTGCCGCGCGCGGGCGAGCAGCTCGCGCTTGGCCGAGGCCGGCAAGCCGGCGAACAGGCGGATGTTGTCCATGCACGAGCTACCCGACGCGCTGTACGCGCAGTCGTGCCCGGCTCCTGCGCACACGCGCGATTCGCACATGGCCCGCTCCTCTCCCACCCGCCCCCAACCGGGACGGGGCCGATACGACTAGAATGTGACGTTACCGAACTCGGAAAGCTGCAGGTCGGGATTGTGCTCCGTGGCCCAGTCGACGTTCCACGGGCTCGTGAACAGCAGCAACTTGCCGCCGCGCATGTCCTCCACGCGGCACGTGTCGCGCGTGAGCGACAGCGACGGGATGTCGATGGTGTCGGGCTCGTTGGTGATCCAGCGGATGTCGGTGTAGGGCAGCGGCTGACGACGCACCTCGACGTGGTACTCGCTCTTCAGACGTTGCTCGAGCACCTCGAACTGCAGTACGCCGACCACGCCCACGATGACGCTCTCCAGGCCGGCTCCCAGCTCACGGAAGATCTGGATGGCGCCCTCCTGGGCGAGCTCCTCCATGCCCTTCACGAACTGCTTGCGCTTGAGCGTGTCCACCTGCGAGATGCGCGCAAAGTGCTCGGGCGCAAACGTGGGGATGCCCGCGAAGCGCACGTGTTCCTTGCCCGCGCACACCGTGTCGCCGATGGAGAAGATGCCCGGGTCGAACAGGCCCACGATGTCGCCGGCGTAGGCCTCGTCCACGATGGCGCGGTCATCGGCCATCATCGAGGTGCCCGTGGCGAGCTTGAGGTTGCGCTCGCCCTGCACGTGGTAGGCCGTCATGCCGCGCTCGAACTTGCCCGAGCAGATGCGCACGAAGGCGATGCGGTCGCGGTGGTTCTTGTCCATGTTGGCCTGGATCTTGAACACGAAGCCGCTGAAATCGTTGCGCGTGGGCTCCACCGGCTCGCCCGAGATGACGTCCGTGTAGGGGCGCGGCGTGGGCGCCAGGCGCAGGAACTCCTTGAGGAACGGCTCCACGCCAAAGTTCGTGAGTGCCGAGCCAAAGAACGCCGGGGACAGCTTGCCGCAAGCCACGGCGTCGAGGTCGAGCTCGTCGCCGGCTCCATCGAGCAGCTCGATGTCGTCCATGAGGTTCCTGTGGTTCTCCTCGCCGATGAGCTCGTCCATGGCGGGGTCACCAAGCTCGGCCTCGATCTCTGCCACCTTCTTGGAGGCGTTGGCGTGGCCGTCGCCCTCGAACGCGAGCACGCGTCGGGTCTGGCGGTCGAAGACGCCACGGAAGTTGCGGCCGCTGCCAATGGGCCAGTTCATGGGATAGGTGTTGATGCCCAGGACGTTCTCGATCTCTTCCATGAGCTCGAAGGGGTCGCGCGCGTCGTGGTCGAGCTTGTTCACGAACGTGAAGATGGGGATGTGGCGCAGCGTGCAGACCTTGAAGAGCTTCTTGGTCTGGGCCTCGACGCCCTTGGCGCCGTCGATGACCATGACGGCGGCATCGGCGGCCATGAGCGTGCGGTAGGTGTCTTCGGAGAAGTCCTGGTGGCCCGGGGTGTCGAGGATGTTGACGCAGCAGCCGTCGTAGGTGAACTGCAGCACCGAGGATGTGACGGAGATACCGCGCTGCTTCTCGATGTCCATCCAGTCCGAGACGGCGTGCTTGGAGCTCGATTTGCCCTTGACGGAACCGGCCGTCTGAATGCTGCCGGTGTACAGCAGGAGCTTCTCGGTCAGGGTGGTTTTGCCGGCGTCCGGGTGCGAGATGATCGCGAACGTCCGGCGCGACGAGATTTCATCCGACAGGCTTGCCATGCGGATCCTTTCGTGGAGATAAAACGCGGTGTAACCGGACTATTCTAGCCCACGCCGGGCAGAATTGCCCCGTACGGCCCCGACTTCCAACTACTTCCAACTAAGTGAGTAAGTAAAAGCCGATATGTAAAGTAGATCGAATAGCGGCAAGGCGTCTACCAGGTATTTTGCTTTAGAGATGCCCTGGGCTACTCGAGAAACCGCGTTTTACCTACTCACTTACCTTTAGACACGCTGAAAACGCCTACGATATCGGCGATCTGAGCGATATCGTCCGCAAAAACGATGCCGCGCTGGCGCTCCGGAGTCGAAAGCCCTTTGCTGACCATGTGCGCGAGCAGGCGCTTGAGGTCACCGTAGTAGCCGCCGAGGTCGTACAGGATACACGGCGCGTCCAGATGCCCCAGCGAGACCGCCGACATGACCTCGGCGATCTCCTCGAGGGTGCCCGTGCCGCCCGGGAAGGCGATGAACGCGTCGCCGAGCTCGATCATCTTCGCTTTGCGCTCGGCCATGTCGCGCGTGACGATGAGCTCGTCGATACCCTCGTGCTGAAACTCGGCGTCGATGAACACCTGCGGCTCTACGCCCGTCACGCGACCGCCGGCAGCGAGTACCGCGTCGGCGAGCACGCCCATGAGGCCCGAGCGCGAGCCGCCGTAGACCAGGTTATGGCCCTGGTCGCCGATCCAGGTGCCGAGTTCCCGTGCCGCCCTCGCGAACGCGGGGTCGTTGCCCATGCCGGCACCCAGGTAGACCGTGATGTTCATGTTTCTCCCTATCCGGGCAGCGTAGCCGGCACGATACCGCCGCGCCCCATCGCCCGATCCGCTAGTAGACAGCCTTGTTCGACGCGTCGCTGTCGAGCGCCGCGTAAGCGTCGAACGTG
>ERZ808240.2770-NODE-2770-length-18376-cov-2.979859_pt1 | contig 18376 bp, 7 predicted proteins | sample MGYA00521084_ERZ808240 | MGnify/ENA primary metagenome ERZ808240 (study PRJEB31516, sample SAMN03275571) | gut metagenome | biome: mammalia-associated habitat; material: feces | host: Papio cynocephalus | place: Kenya | collected 2012-08-06 ... | reverse complement strand
TCCAGAACGGCTTTGATGCAAAAACACTTTCAGTTGTCCTTGGACACAAAAATGTTGATATCACACTAAACAGGTATATCCACCCCGACAACGCTCATGAAAGGAAACTCATGAACAATATGTCCATGCTTTTCCAAAGTGTGTGATATCGTGTCACTTTCGCAGCTTGAAAATAAAATATAGCGATGATAGGCTGTTTGTGCTTGCTTTCTCAAAAGTAACTATTTTGAGAAATTTATCTGCCCTTACATATAGTTTATCGGTGTTTTGGAGGAATATGGCTGATGAAAAAAGATCATTACAGCGGAAGTCTTACAAGAGAACGTTTTTTGTTCTTGGAGATAAGGCTGGTAGCAGGTCTGATTTTGAAGGGCTCTGAACGCATTGAGATAGCCAATGAAATATATGAAAGCAACCTATTTCAATTCCCAACAGAGCGTATGATAAGGTCCACTGTCAATACCTGTTTTAATAGAATAGACGCTCTTGAGTCTGACGAATTGGTATTTCAGCTGGCAAACGCTTCGACTGATGTGGCTAAGCAGATAAATTTGTATGCCATAATGTGTGAAAACAGTGTTGTTCGTGACTTTATGACATATGTCATAGGCGAAAAGTACCGCTTGCAGGAGTTCAATTTTTCGCCAAAGAATGTGAATGTGTTCTTTATGGAGCTTGCAGAAAAAGTTCCGTCAGTAGGAAAGTGGAGCGAGTCAACGCTGAAGAAGATAAAACAGGTGTTGGTCAAATTTTTGGTTGAGTGTCAGTATCTTGACGATACAAGATCGCATAGACTCAATAATGTTTTTATTTATCCAGAACTTGAAAGCGTGATACGAGCAAAGGGAGATGCAGATGTTCTCCCTGCATTTAATTGTTGGGGTTGAGGTGGATCATGGAAAAGATCATAGAGCAGTTGAGAGAGATAGAGAAAATGTTTTCTGACAAACAGTTTCTCAGTAACGAGGGATTGGCGAATGAAGTCAGTATCCATGTTTTTTGTTATGACCCACATGATGAAATGATAGTAAGGGCTTATTTTGAGGAGCTCGCAAACAGAAAGGACACATCTTATAGGATCATAGAGCGTGATCTATATAAGATATTTCTAGATATTTGTGAGAGCAAGCGTATTCTAAAAAGTATTCCTGCAATGGAGAAAAAGAAGGGCTCTCAGGGACTTTTAAAACAGCTTCTCAAGTCTGTTCCACCTGAAGCTTTTGTGGAAAAAATGAAGTATTTACCCCACAAACATGGGGATATCCTGCTGATAACGGGTGTGGGAAAGGTGTATCCTTTTATGCGTTCACATAACATTCTCGATAATATTCAGCATATATTTTCAGATATCCCTGTGGTTATGCTTTATCCGGGTGATTATAACGGACAGACACTTTCTTTGTTCGGCGAGTTTGGCGATGGAAATTACTATCGTGCTTTTAATATGCTATAAGGAGTATTGACATGATATTAAAAAATATGTATAGATCTGACATAAACCGTGACATCAACGGCGTTATAAAAGTGGCGCAGGACGATGAACGTTCAATGATACAGGAGCTTTCTGAGTATATTATTACCCGTGAGCTGCGCCGACATTTCAACACTTTTTTGGACCATTACAGCCGCTCTATTGAACAGCCTACAGATAAGATAGGTGTGTGGATATCAGGCTTCTTTGGAAGCGGTAAATCTCACTTTCTTAAAATACTTTCATATCTTCTTTCTAATAAGGTGGTCGGCGGAAAAAGCTCTGTGGATTATTTTGCAGACAAGTTTGATGACCCTATGATGTTTGCACAGCTCGAAAACTGCGCAAAAGTTCCGACAGAGACCATACTATTTAATATAGATTCCAAAAGTCCTATCACGAAAGACAAGACAGCTATACTTCGTGTGTTCGCAAAGGTCTTTTATGAGCATCAGGGCTTTTATGGCAACGATCTCAAGGTGGCAAAGCTTGAACAGTTCATAAGCAGATCTGGTAAGAGCGAACAGTTCAGAGAATGTTTTGAGAGGGTAAACGGCGGCTCATGGGAGGAGTCTCGTGATTCATTCGCTTTCTTTGAGGATGATGTAGTGGAGGCAATGTGCGAATCTCTTGACATGAGCGAAACTGCGGCACGGAACTGGTTCAATGGGGAAGAAGAGATAGAGCTGAGTATAGAGTCTCTTGTGGCTGAAATAAAAGCGTATATTGACAGCAAGGGTAAAAACAACAGGCTTATTTTTATGGTCGATGAGGTCGGTCAGTACATAGGCTCTGATTCCGATCTTATGCTCAACCTACAGACTATTGTTGAGGAGATCGGCACTAAATGCGGCGGCAGAGTGTGGGTCATGGTAACAAGTCAGGAGGCTATCGACAGTATAACTAAAATAAGCGGCGATGATTTTTCCAAGATACAAGGCAGATTTGACACCCGACTTAGCCTGTCATCCTCCTCTGTGGACGAGGTCATAAAGAAGCGTATACTTGCAAAAAATGAGCCTGCCGAGCAGTTTCTCAGACAGATGTATGAGAAGAATTGCCAACAACTGAAACACCTTTTTACTTTTGATAAAGATAATGCTTTGCTTGATCTGAAAGGCTATGTAGGCGAGGGAGATTTCATTGAAACTTACCCATTTGTGCCTTATCAGTTTAGACTTATGCAGAATGTTCTTGCAGAGATAAGAAAGCACGGCAATTCGGGGAAGCACCTCTCAGGCGGCGAACGTTCTATGCTCTCAGGTTTTCAAGAGGTCGCTAAAGCTATACAGGATAAGGACGAGTATGCGGTTGCACCGTTTTATCTTTTCTATGACACTGTGCATACTTTCCTTGAAAGCTCTATCCGCCGTGTCATCGACCGCTGTCAGTTGGCGGCGGACAATCATGACGGTATCGAACAGTATGACGTAAATATTCTTAAGCTATTGTATCTTGTACGTTATGTTAATGATATAAAGTCAAACGTTGATAATATAAGCGTTCTTATGGCTGATGATATAAGGACCGACAAGGTGTCAACTAGGTTGGAGATACAGCGTTCTCTTGACAGGCTGGTTTCTCAAAACTATGTTTCCCGCAATGGAGATGCATATACTTTTCTTACTGATGACGAGCAGGATATTGCCCGTGAGATAAAAAATACACCTGTGGACACCGCTGATATAACAAAGGCTATATCAGATATAATCTTCGGTAAGCTCTTTGTAAGCAAAAAGTTTAAATATGGGAAATACGATTTTTCATTTGATCAGCGCATTGATGAAATGGTGATAGGGCAGTTAAACGGCGGAATGGCTCTGCACTTTATCACAGCGGCTTCTGAAATATACAGCCCTGATGATTCGACATTTCTGATGAGATCTGCAAGCGACAATGAAGTAATGGTAGTGCTTGCTGAAAGTCAGCCTTACTTCAATGAGCTTGAAGCGTCAATGAAGATACGCCGATATGTAAAGAGCAAGAACGTTGCACAGCTTCCAGAGGTCATACAGAGCATTATAAGAGACAGGCTCGTACAGGCTTCAGACCATGAAAAGCGTGCGGAAGAGCTTATCATGGCGGCAATTTCTGAGGGCAGGGTATATGTTGCAGGTGACAAGCTTACGCTAAAGGTGTCTTCTGTCAAGGAGCGTATTGAGCGTGCGCTGACTATCCTTGTGGAGAATGTTTATACGAAGCTTGGATATATAAAAGAAAATTATGACAGCGACGCAGACATAGTGAAGATATTGACAGGCAGTGAACAGACAGCTATGGCTGATGTTGGTTTTCCAAACGAGGAAGCTATGAAGGAGCTTATTCAATATCTGAATATACAGAAAATGAAGCAGCTACCAACATCTATGGCGGATATACAACGCAGATATCAGGCTGTTCCGTATGGCTGGCGTGAAGTGGATATTGCGGCGATAACTGCTCAGCTTATCGCTTCACACAAGCTTATTCTTAAACACAGCGGCGCTGTTATTGCACAAAATGATAAAAAAGTACCTGACTATCTGCGCAGACGCACCGAGGTGGATAAGTCTATCGTTTCGTTTAGGGTCGCTCCGCCGATGGGGCTTATCAGCAGTGCAAGAAAGTTCCTCAGCGAATATTTTGACCGAACTTTAGGTGCTGTACCTGATGATGAGGACGGCATTGTAGATTTTATTATAGAGCAATTTGAAGCTGAGCAGAATGAAATGGAGAAGCTTCTTGAAAAAGAATACTCTGTGTCATTATATCCTGGGGAAGGCGTGATAGACAAAAGCATAAGGCTGTGTGGAGAACTGTTGGGACAGAAAAATGACAGTATTGCTCTGCTTAAAAAGCTTGTGGATATGCAGGAGGAGCTTTTTGACGCTCAGGACGATATGTCAAGGGTAAGGACTTTTTTCAAGACACAGAGGACGATATTTGACGACGCTGTGAAGCTTGTAAATTCTCTCGAGGAGGAGAAGGAATATTTTCAGGGTGAGGACAATGTTCTTTCGGCAATGGCAGAGATAAAAGATATTGTCGCAATGTCTGCACCTTATAGCAGGATAAGAGAGCTCCCAGAGCTTGTTCGGAAAATCAGAGAAGTATATGACAGGCTTCTTTCGGAAAAACGTGAGGAGATATTGGACGAGATACAGGCAGCTATGGCAGAGATACATCAGACGGCTGATGAAAAGCAGCACGATATCGTGCAGAGGGCTGACGAGGCGCTTGGGGATAAAAAGACAGCAGCCCAAAATGCGGATAGGCTCACAAATCTTGACGCAATGAAGATACAGATAGGCAACATACGCAGACAGTATATGCAAAAGCTGATAGTTTCAGAAAAGCCTGAGTTAAACGCTGTTACGATAAATCGAAGCTCAGTTTGCCACACTATGAAGCTAAAGAGCGAGGCTGATATCGATGAATACGTTGCAGAGATAAAAATGGCTCTTATGGAAAAACTCAAGGGTCATGATGAGCTGCATATAATATGAGGTGTGATATGAATAAAACTGCTATAAAAAATTTTGCTGTTGCGGCGAGAGTTATGCTTATAAATGCTGTAACGCAGTGCGCATTTGAATATGAGGTCACCAAGGACGGGAAGAATGACCCTGCGCAGGATACTGTAAACGGCAGGTCGCTCACTGCAGAGGAAAAGAGTCAGCGTGGACAGCTTATCGCAAGGATAGGCACAAATGGCTTTGAACAGACCATGGAGGAAGCGGCGTATACATGGTTCAACAGATTTATCGCTTTGAGATTTATGGAAGTAAACAACTATCTGCCGTCACACACGAGGATATTCTCTGACGAGAGCGGAGCTTTCAAGCCGGAGGTGTTATCAAATGCCGTTGATTTGAATATAGAAGGGCTTGATAGAGAGCGTGTGCTGGATATGCTCGAAAAGCAGGAGAACGAACAGCTATACAAGTACATAATCATAACACAGTGCAACGCTCTGAACTCCGGTCTGCCTGAGATGTTTGAGCAGATAGGCGGCTGGACGGAGCTTTTGTTTCCGAAAAATCTGCTCCATGATGACAGCGTTATTGCAAAAATGGTGACGGAGATACCCGAAGAGGATTGGACGGAGCAGGTGCAGATAATAGGTTGGATGTATCAGTATTACAACACTGAGCCTAAGGACAAGGTGTTTGCGGATATGAAAAAGAACATCAAGATATCTGCGGCGGCGATACCTGCGGCAACTCAGCTTTTTACACCTGATTGGATAGTGCGTTACATGGTGGAAAACTCCCTTGGCAGGCTGTGGGCAGAGGGTCACGGAAAGCCGGCAGGCGCAGAGTGGAAATATTATCTTGAAGAAGCTGAACAGGAAGAAGCTGTCAAGGCTGAGCTTGAAAAGATAAGAAGCGAATACAAGGACTTAAAGCCTGAGGACATAAAGATAATAGACCCTTGCATGGGAAGCGGACATATTCTTGTTTACGCCTTTGATGTGCTTATGCAGATATATGTTTCCTGCGGTTGGTTTGAACGTGATGCGGCTGTGTCTATATTAAAGCACAATCTTTATGGACTTGACATTGACCGCCGTGCTTATCAGCTTGCATATTTTGCCGTTATGATGAAAGCACGTCAGTATAACAGGAGCATTATAAAGGGTGATAAGGAGAATGGCAACGTTCAGCCTAACCTTGCGAATTTTGCAGACACAATGGGTGTTGACAGCAGCTTTCTCAGCGGCAAGATACTTGAATTTGTTCAGCAGTTCAAGTATGCCGACACATATGGCTCCCTTATGGAGGTCACAGCGCCAGCAGGCATTGATGATGCCGTATCGGTTTCTTCTCTGCCACTTGGCATAAAGTCATATCAGCTTGAAATGATGATGAAGATATACAAGATACTTTCGCAGAAGTATGATGTCGTGGTGACAAATCCGCCTTATATGGGCGGCTCGGGAATGAATGAACGGCTTTCCGCTTTTGTTAAGGAGAAGTTTCCTGACGGGAAGTCTGATCTGTTTGCCTGCTTTATAGAGAAAGCATATGATTTGGCTAAAACAGGAGGATTTACATCGCTCATTACAATGGAGAGCTGGATGTTTCTTTCAAGTTTTGAAAAATTGCGTTGTAAAATTAATAATACTAAAACCATTATAAATATGGTTCATATGCCTTATTTAGGAAAAGGTGGCACTAGCCTTGGTATTAATTTTGGTACTGCTGCTGTTATAACTAAGAATTGTAGAGTTGCTAATTATAATGCACAATATGAATACACGGTTTATTATGAAACGGATGATGAGGGTGTACCATTGGTCTTCCCAACAATAAATAATCGTTGGAAAACAGCCAAGCAAGAAAACTTCTCCAAAATTCCTGGCTCGCCTGTGGCTTATTGGGTTAGTGAGAATTTTATTAGGGCGTTTGAGAAGGGAGAAAAAATCGAAAATACGTTCAGAGCTGTTGTTAAAGGTATATTTACTGGTGATAATAATAAATTTCTTAGATTATGGACAGAGTTAAATAAATCGAGTATCAATAATGGTTGGAAGTTATATAGTAAAGGTGGGGAATATCGTAAATGGTATGGTAATATAAACCATGCTGTTAATTGGAAAAATGATGCATTGGATCTTAAAAGTTTTTCTGGGGCGGGATTGGGAGCTTCAAAATATTTTGGAAATGATACAATCGTTTGGTCTAAAATAACATCATATAAAACAAGTTTTAGAAAAAATGAATCCTATATTTATTTTGATGATGCAAGTCCAGCTTTGGTGTATAATTACAATGGAGATGAATTATATTATCTTGGATTATTAAACAGTGTAGTTATAGAATTTATTCTTTCAATATTGAATCCAACATTGAACATGCAAACAAAAGACATTAAATATCTTCCAATAATTTATTTATCAGAATATACGCTATTAGTTAATAGAATTGTCCAAGAAAATATAACCCTCAGCAAAACCGACTGGGACAGCTTTGAAACAAGTTGGGACTTTGAAAAACACCCTTTATTAAATGGTGAAAAGACCATAGAAAAAGCCTTTGAAAAGTGGTCGGCAGAATGTGATAGCCGCTTTCAGAAATTAAAGGCGAATGAAGAAGAATTAAACCGCATTTTTATAGATATATACGGCTTGCAGGACGAGCTTTCCCCAGAGGTGGAGGATAAGGACGTGACCGTGCGCAGGGCAGACCTACAGCGTGAGATAAAAAGCCTTATAAGCTATGCAGTGGGCTGCTTTTTCGGAAGATATTCCGTTGACAGCGACGGACTTTGCTATGCAGGCGGCGAGTGGGACGCAGGTAAATACAAGACCATTATCCCTGACAAAGACAACGTTATCCCTATTTGTGATGATAATTACTTTGAGGACGATCTCACAGCCCTTGTGATAAATTTTGTCAGAAAGGTCTACGGCGAGGACACACTTGAAGAAAATCTGAAATTTATAGCCGACGCTCTTGCCTGCAAAGGCTCTACGCCCCGTGAGGTCATAAGAAACTATCTTCTCACAGGCTTCTATGCAGACCACTGCAAGATATATCAGAAAAGACCTATATACTGGCTTTTCAGCTCAGGTAAGAAAAACGGTTTCAAGGCGCTTGTGTATATGCACCGCTGGGAAAAGACAACTGTCGCCACTGTTCGCACCGATTATGTTCACGAGCTTCAGGAGCGATACGAAACACAGCTTTCTGTGCTTGATAATGAGATAGAGTCTGCACAGCCTGCGGAGCGTGCAAAGCTGAAAAAACGTCAGGAGAAGTTCAATGCACAGCTTACAGAGATAAACGCATATGAAGAAAAGGTACATCACCTTGCGGATAGAATGATAGATATAGATCTTGACGACGGCGTTAAGGTCAACTATGCAAAGTTTGCAGATATATTGGAGAAGATCAAATAATGAGAATAGAAAAAATAAACAGCTCCCTGAGAGAAAAATTCGCACAGCCGCTAAAAGATTATTACAAGCGCAGGATAGTTTTCTGGTATGACGAGGAGCGTGAATTCGAGCATATGCTGGAGGATATTGACCTGCCGCCTGATGTGAAGGTTCTGATAATCGAGGAAAATAACATATTTGAAGCAAAAATGCTTCTTTGTGAAACTGACACGGAATCCGATTACCTTGTGTATTATCCCTTTGCGGTGAGGTATGAGAACAATTGGCTGAGAGATATCCAGCTTTACAGTGAGGATTTTCGTGCAGACTTTACTTCAATTCTCATGGACCAGCTTCATATCCCACAGACCTTTAAGCTCCGCAATGCTATGAAGCATTATCTAAAGTTTTTTGACAACAAAGAACGTCGTGAAAAGTTCGTGGCACTTGGCACAAACTATGAAAATGCAGGACAGCTCCATATAGATATAATGGCAGTGCTTTCAGGCGCAAAGAATAATACTGTCCATGGCGTTTTGCAAACTGTTCTGTGCGATGCTCTTTATAGTGACGAAGAACGTGCCATGTCGCAGATAGAGAAGTTCGGCAATGTGCAGGCGTTTTGGGATATGGCGGCGAAATACACAGGTTATGTTGACGATAAGCCAAGCCTTTCTGATCTTGCCGTGCATATCTTGCTGACAGCGTTTTCTTCCATTGGAGCAGACATTGCGCTGTCGGGTCTGGAGCAGTACATCACCAGCGAAAATCAGATTGCCTGCTATGCTTTTATAGACGAGTGGAACAGCACGTTAGAAAGTGAAAAGCTTTTTGATCTTGCTTCTGATGTGGCTGAGAAATTCGGGCTTGCGGCAAGGCTCGATAAACTTGATACAGATGTCTTGCTGAAAAATGACAGTTTGCCTTGTGTAGATGAAGTGATCATAGCAAGGTTTATGAAAGAGATAGGTGAGAACATTGTCAAGGTAGACGATATCCTGGAGATAACCGAGAGCCGCCGCACTTCAAAATGGTATAGCAGATATGAGTATCTCTACGATGGGCTTTACTATATGGCAAAGATGCAGGCTTTCTATTATGAGCATATCTCAGGCTTCCATTACGGCATATACAGCGAGCTTTGGAACGAATACAGCGGCGGTCTTTATCTTATGGATACATACTACAGACGGCTTCATATTGCTTTCCGAAAAAGGCTAGTAAGCACAGCGGGCGTTCTTGATGATCTTTTCAAGACTGCTGTTGATAATGCCGAAAAATTGTATGTTGGTTGGTATCTGTCAGAGCTGAACGGGCAGTGGTGCAAGCTTATAAATGGGCAATTTGGCGATACGTTTGCGCTTGCGGATATTGCACAGCAATCACGGTTCTATAAAAACATAGCCGAACCTATCACAAATGAAAGCGGACGTGTTTTTGTTATCATTTCGGACGCTTTGCGCTATGAGGTGGCGGCAGAGCTTTCTGAGAAGCTTATAAGAGAAACTAACGGCACAGCGAAAATATCAGCGGTGCAGTCGGTATTTCCGAGCGTTACAAAGCTTGGAATGGCGGCATTGCTTCCTAATGATGAACTCTCTATAGACAGCAAAATGAGGGTGCTTTGTGACGGAGAGCCGACAGAAAGCACAGAGAGCCGTGACAGGATTCTAAAAAAATATTGTGCAGACAACTGTGCTGTGACATATGAAACTCTTATTGCAATGAATCAATCTCAGCGTAGAGAGCTTGTAAGCGGAGCTAAGGTCGTGTATATCTATCATAATAGGATAGACGCCACAGGTGATAAGGTCAACACAGAAAAACAGGTCTTTGAGGCTTGCAGCGAAGCGGCAGAGGAGATCAAAAATCTTGTGAGAATGATAACAAACTCTATGAGCGGCTCAAATATCATTATCACAGCAGATCATGGCTTTCTCTATTCCTATGGCATAATAAAAGAAAGCGAAAAAGCAGATTCGGATATGGTAAAAGGAAATATTATTGAGAGCGGAAGAAGATATTTCATTGCAGACAAAAACAGCAGTTCTGATGTTCTTATGAAGATACCGATGAGAAACTATAACGAAGAGCTGGCGGGTTTTACACCCTATGAGAACATTCGCATAAAAAAGCAGGGTGGAGGTATGAATTACGTTCATGGTGGAATATCTCTACAGGAATGTTGTGTGCCTGTTATAACGTTCAAGAACTTTCGTGCAGGCTCTAAGCACTTTGTTGATATTAAAAAAGTCAAGCTCAAGCTTATAAGCACAACAAGAAAGATAAGCAATAACATTTTTGCACTTGACTTTATGCAGACTGAGCCCGTTGGCGGAAAAAGTGTGCCTGCGGTCTATGAGATATATTTCTGTGATAGACTTTCAAACTGTGTGAGCGATGTTCAGACTCTTACAGCAGATAAGTCAGGAGAACCGCAAGATAGAGTTTCAAAGATAAAGTTTACTCTAAAAAATATAGAATTTGACAGTGATGCTTTTTATTATCTTAATATAGTTGACAAGGAGAGCGGCGAGATAATCGAACACACCGAATTTTCTATAAAGATCGCGTTCGCCAACGATTTTGATTTTTGAATATGAAAATGAGAAGATCTATATAGTTTGATGCTTCAAGGAAATATATAACAGGAGGAAATGGTATGGATCAGTTTGATAAAAAGGTGATAGAAGCTTTTCCAGGAAAAGCTGTCCGCAAGGATCTTACATCGCTTATGAAAAAAGGAGCTAACGTTCCTACATATGTTCTTGAATATTTGCTTGGGATGTACTGTGCTACCGATGATGAAGAAACGGTAAAAATGGGACTTGAGAAGATAAAGAGGATACTTAGCGAAAACTATGTCCGTCCCGATCAGAGTGATTATGTCAAGTCAAAGATAAAGGAAAAAGGTCAGTATACTGTCATAGATAAGGTAACTGTCAGACTTGATGAAAAAGAGGATAAGTATGTGGCAAGTTTTACAAACCTTTCTCTGAAAGATTTTGAGGTAAGCTCAGATCTTGTGGTGCATAATGAAAAGCTGCTTGTGGGCGGGATATGGTGCATTGTGAGAATAGAGTATGTGGGTCTTGAAAAAGAAAATGATGAGGACGAATACGAGGAGGATATTTTTGACGGCAACAAAAAGAAGCAGCGCAAACAGCAGAAAAAGAAAAGGTCAAAATTTGAGTCGCCTTTTTCTATTGCGGCGCTAAAGCCGATACAAATGGCTAATCTTGACCTTGATGAGATTATGGCCGCAAGAAAGCAATTCACAAAGGATGAGTGGGTAACGCTTCTTCTGCGTTCAGCAGGCTATGAGCCAGATGAACTTAACGAAAAGCAGAAGCTCCACTATCTTCTGAGATTTGTACCATTTATCCAGAAAAACTATAATCTTGTGGAGCTTGGTCCTCGTGGAACAGGAAAATCTCACGCCTACAGTGAGCTTTCTCCATATTCTATACTTATGAGCAGTGGTCACACAACTGTTTCAAATATGTTCTATAACATGGCTTCACACCGTGTTGGACTTGTGGGGAATTGGGATTGCATTGCCTTTGACGAGGTAGGCGGCATTACGAACACCTCAGGGGACATGGTGCAGATAATGAAAAACTATATGGCTAACGGAAGCTTTGCAAGGGGCAGTGATTCTATAAGCAGTGACGCTTCCATTGCTTTTGAGGGAAACACCTTCAGAAGTGTTGAGGATATGCTTCGCACGACAAATCTGTTTGAGCCTTTTCCAGAGGGCTTTAACAATGACTCGGCCTTCTTTGACCGTATACACGCTTATCTGCCAGGTTGGGAAACGCCAAAGCTTCGTGCGGCGCTTTTTACTTCAAGATATGGCTTGATATCAGATTGCTTTTCTGAATTTTGTCATGCTATGAGAAAATTTGATTACACAAATTCATTTGGCGAGTATTTTGAACTTAACGCCAATTTCAACACACGTGATGACACGGCTGTAAGAAGAACTTTTTCAGGCCTTGCAAAGCTAATTTATCCTGATGAGGTGATGAGCAAGGCGGAGATAAGAGAGCTTCTCGAATATGCAATAGAGGGCAGACGTAGGGTCAAGGAACAGCTTAGAAAAATGAATCCTGCTGAGTTCAGTGACGTTGGACTTGGATATATCGACATTGACACAGGCGAGGAGAAAATAGTTCCTCTTCCTGAGGTGTCAGAAGAAAAGCTCATATCAAATTCATTTGAAAAACCTGGATATGTTTATGCGGTGGGTCGCTCTCTTTATAACAGAGTTGGCATTTATCGTCTTGAAAACAAGCTTATCCATGGCGGAACAGGCACGTTGAGTTTTAGGAATATCGAGGGACTTTCTGGAGGCACAAGAAGCGTCAGAAGTGTTAAGGACAGCATAACAGCGGCGTTCAATTATTTCGGTGAAACTGCACGAAGCCTTGTTTCAGAGTCATATGAAAAATATGATTACAGTATGTATTTCAACGATATGCAAAACTGCAATGTAAGTGACGAGGTTTCAGTGGCAGAAGTAGTGGGTCTGTTTTCTGCGATAACGGGACGTTCGGTCGCTCCGTCACTTGTTATATGCGGAAAGGTGGTAATGTCAGGCGAGACTATGCCTGTTGTGCTTATGCTTGATGAGATAATCGTAGCGGCTGCAAATGCTGGGGCGAAGAAGATACTTCTGCCTGAAAACAGCATGGGCAGCTATGAAGCACTTCCTGATAAACTGAAAAGTGAAATAAAAGCGCAGTTTTATTCTACTCCTCTTGAAGCCGCAAAGATCGCATTGGGAGTTGAGCTTTGATGAAAGAATATAAGTGCATAAGCTGTGGTGCGGTGAAACAAGACAACAAACGGTGTACCTGTCCCATATGTGGGAGCATGATGTATGAACTGCCAAATGAGCGGAGAACCGTTCTGCACAGTGAGGTAGCGAACTTTGTGAAAAGCGTTATAGATCAGAATGTAGATGTTAATGTTCTTAGCTTTGGAAAGCTAAAATCTGATACCAAACGTTTTCCTGATTTCAAAAAGATAAGACATCATGTCACAAAGGCTGATAAAACAGAACTGTTTTGTGAAAGACTTGAAAACAGCGCAGATCAGATGTACCGCTATTTTCATGAGACTTTTTGCAAAACATACGTTTCAAACTGCGATCAATTGGTGGCATTGTCTGACAATACAGCGGACAGGTTAAAAAATATTCTTGATGCGTTGGGGTTGCAGTTTGAACCAGATCAGGCGGTTTTTCCTGCAATAAGCGTAAGCTATACTGAACGGGCTGATAATGAGCTTATAGGAGAAGCTGATGAACTGTTGAAAAGAGTTAAAGAGCTTTCAGAAAAAATATATGGCTTTGTTCGTGTAAACAATATCTATGGCAGGGTATATGATATAGACGTCAAGGTCGGTGCTTTGAAGAATATCCCGAATAATAAGGCTGAATGGGCGGCTATTATCTCGGACAAGAAATTTGCTTGCGATAAGGTGCTTGAAAAGAAATATGTGGTTGACCTTTTTGACGACGGCACAAAAGAACTTAGATCTATGCTAAAGGTAGTATGGGACGCAATATATGTTTTGTTGAAAGCACCGATAAAGGAAAAAACATATATCTATAGGCTTGAAAACTTTGCCGATAAAATGAATGATGAAGCCTGTTCAAAAAAGCTAAAGGAGCTGTACCTTGAACGCTTCGATGTTGCTATTAAAGCTATAAACTCTGCTGACTTTCTCATTGATAAAAGCGATGAAGAACTTTTTGTGCTTTATAATAAAATGCTGGAGCTTGATGTCGACCACTATATGACAGGGCAAAAAAGCTTACAAATGTCAGGTGTTTACGAGCGCAGACTTAACAGCCTGATCGGTCTTGAAAGTGTAAAGAATAGCATCAGGAAAATAAAGGCGTATGCGCTTATCAATAAGGACAGTAAAAAGTTTAATCTGCATATGTGTTTTCTTGGCAATCCCGGTACTGGCAAGACAGAGGTCGCAAGAATTATTGCAGGAATACTTCATGAGAATGGCTTGCTGCCCACAAGCAGGGTAATAGAAACAGACAGAAGTGGACTTGTAGCAGGATATGTTGGACAGACGGCTTTAAAAACTTCTGAAAAGATAGAAGAAGCTATGGGAGGAGTTTTGTTTATTGACGAAGCTTACTCATTGATAAAATCAGAGACCAGCGAAGACTATGGACATGAAGCGGTCGCAACACTGCTCAAAGCAATGGAGGATAGCTGTGGCAAGCTGTGTGTTATTTTTGCAGGGTATAAAAATCAGATGACAGAAATGATGACGGCAAATCCAGGGCTTATGTCAAGGATACAGTTCACTATCGATTTTCCTAATTATGATCGCAGCGAACTGGGACAGATAACAAAGCTTATGGCAGATAATAGAGGTTATAAAATAAGCGAAGCGGCTGTAAACAGAGTGCTTGATATTACTGACTACAAGCGTAAAGAGCCAAACTTTGCAAATGCAAGAGAAGTAAGAAATATAGTTGAGCAGGTGATAATGTGTCAAAATCTTCGGTGTATGGATATCAGCGATAAGACCATAGAGGTAACTGATGTTGACACATACATAAAGGACAACAATATAAATTTAGTGGCTGTGGGAACAGGTGCGGACAAAAAGATACTCACCGCTGAGGAAAGGCTGGAAGCGTTGGTAGGACTTCATTCTGTCAAGCGTATGGTAAAAAAGATAAGGGCATATGCAAAGCGCAATAAAAATGATCCAGATCTTGATCTCCATATGTGTTTTTGCGGAGATCCTGGCACGGGAAAAACAGAAGTCGCAAGGATATTATCTGGGATTTTATATGAAGCAGGCGTTTTGCCCGAAGCAAAGCTTATTGAGACCGACTCTCAGGGACTTATAAGCAAATATGTAGGTGATACTGCAAACAAGACCCTTGCCAAAATAAAAGATTCAATGGGCGGGGTGTTGTTTATTGATGAAGCCTACAGCTTAATGCAAGGCGGCGAAAATGGCTATGGTGATGAAGCGATAGCTGTTTTACTCAAACAAATGGAAGATAACAGAGGAAAGTTCTGCGTGATATTTGCTGGATATAAGGATAAAATGGACTTGCTTTTGTCTACAAATCCAGGGTTGAGATCAAGAATACAATTTACATTAGATTTCCCAGATTATTCGAGAAAAGAGCTTTCTGAGATAGCCTTGAAAATACTTAAGAAGAAAAAATATGAGATAGATAATAACGCTCTTGAATTGCTTCTTAACATAACAGAATATTACAGAACAAGACCAAATTTCGCCAATGCACGAACTGTGAGAAATATTCTTGAGCAGGTGATTATGGATCAAAACCTGCGAACGGGGGATAATGATAAGGACAACAGGATAGTTACATTAGATGTGCAGGACTATATTGATGATGAAAACATAGATTTGAATAGTGTGGCAGGGCAGAGACGGAGGATAGGGTTTTGAATGATGTGGACATTTGGTAACATTCTAAAAGCCATGGTGGGTAATGCCCGCCACGGCGAGTTATTACAATTCTATTATTATACGATTTTTCTCAGCGGTAACAAAAAAATCACGTCCCTCAAAAGAAAGGCGTGATTTGGTGCAGGGGCACGCCCAACATTGTAAAATCGACAACAAAACATATTGAGCGGTGCAAAATTACGGCAATAAAAAAGCCATGGCGGGAGATGCCGTCACGGCGAGTGACTGGTCGAGGTGACGGGACTTGAACCCACGGCCTCTGCGTCCCGAACGCAGCGCTCTACCAAACTGAGCCACACCTCGAAATATCACTGTAATATTATATCACACACTATCCCCGTTGTCAAGACATTTTGCCCATTTTCTACCGCTTTTCCATTTCCACCACCACAATGCAAATTATTTTCTAATTGTAACTTATTTTCATTGACATATGCCATGCTTTTGTACTATTATTATATATATGAGTATGTTCGTTTGAATATTTTTGTATGAGGTGATGAAATTGATAAATGTGAAGAAAAGAATGCTAAGCATTGTCCTGTCAGGTGCGCTGGCTGTGTCAACAGCCGTTTCAGCAGGCACAGTTAGTACATTCGCCGCCGCTCAGTGTGTGGCGTATTCAGGATCCAATGTGAACGCTCAGAATTATTCACAGTGGTCTACTACTGTGAAATCTTACCTGACAGTGTGCGATAACGGCAATTATATGCGTGTACAGGCTGGCGCTGTCGAGGGCAAGCTCCTTGTGGAGTATTATAGTCCTGACTTCGAGCCGCTCTCTACTAAGCTTATCGATAACGAACTGCCTGTTTTCGGCGCTTTCTATGACTCAGGTGATAACTACTACGTCCTGAGCGGTCAGGAAAACCCAAACCAGAACGACTCCCTCGAGGTCTTTCGTATCACAGAGTACGATAAGAATTGGAATAAAATAAAGTCCTGCGGTCTTTATGGCGCTAATACTACAGTTCCATTCGACGCAGGCTCAGCGAGAATGACCCATAGCGGCGACCACTTGCTCATCAGAACTTGCCATGAGATGTATAAATCAAGCGACGGCAATAATCATCAATCTAACGTTACCATTGAAGTCGATATGCCGTCAATGACTATCACAGACTCCTACACAGGCATTATGAACGTGCAGTATGGCTATGTGAGCCACTCTTTCAATCAGTTTATCAAAACTGACGGCACTCATATCGTTGCCCTCGACCATGGCGACGCTAACCCACGTTCTGCTGTCCTTGTGAAATATAAGTCTGATTTTACTACAGGCAAGTTCTTCCCAAGCTATTCTGAAAAAGGCGGCAATATTGACATTGTGTCTTACCCTGAATATACCGCCGGTCACTATAACTACACAGGTGCTGCTATAGGCGGCTTTGATGTATCGTCATCAAGCTATATCGTGGCGCAGAGTACAGTTGACCTTGATTATATCAATACGTCAAAAACTCGAAACGTCTATGTTTCCGCAGTTTCAAAGGACCTTTCCACAAATAAGCTCAATAAGATAACCTCCTATGCTGAGGGCACAGACTCAGCTTCTGTTCCACAGCTTGTGAAGATAAACGATAACAGCTTTCTGCTTCTGTGGGCTAGAGATACAAAGGTAAGCTGTGTTAAGCTAAACGCTGACGGCACTGTAAACGGCAGTATCCACACCTTTGACGGCAGCCTTTCAGATTGCCAGCCTGTTATCAAAAACGGCAGGGCAGTTTGGTATGTTTACAATAACAATAATGTTACTTTCAACTCCCTTAACCTCTCAAATCTTGACGATATCAAGACAGTTGACGTTAAGACAGGTCATGACTACGAAACTAAATTTGCATCAGCTTCAGACGGCACTGTAACGCAGACTTGTAAGGTCTGCGGCTATGTAAATAAGTTCACAGTTCCGACCTCTACCACTGTTTATTGGCGTACAGATACTTCAGCTACGACCTTTTCAAGCGGATTGAGCAAAACACAGTTCAGCGTGGGTGACAGCATTGACTTCTGGCTTTATGATGATACAGATTACACTGTTGAATTTTCTGATCGCAGTATGGTAAGCGTACAGAAGCTTGAAAACTATTCAAGTGATATCAGACGTATCACATTCAAAAACGGCGGTTCGCTCACTGTAAAAATTTATCCTACATACAATCCGTCTATAGCAAAGACATATAAATTCACCTGCGGCTGCACAAGCCACACATATGGTGACGCTGTTATCACAAAACAGCCGACTTGCACATCAGAGGGTACAAAGACAAAGACTTGCACAAAGTGCAATGCAACAGTTACAGAGACTATAGCAAAGACTTCGCACAAGTATACAAACACAGTTGTTGCACCTACCTGCACAACTGACGGATATACGCTCCACAAATGTTCAGTTTGCGGCAGTTCCTACAAAGATAATACGACCAAGGCAACAGGTCACAGCTACGGTACAGCCGTTGTAACAAAACAGCCAACTTGCACAGCTGAGGGTACGGCTACAAAAACTTGCACAAAGTGCAATGCGACAGTTACAGAGAATCTTCCTGCAAAGGGACACA
>ERZ808240.2768-NODE-2768-length-18393-cov-12.959810_pt1 | contig 18393 bp, 16 predicted proteins | sample MGYA00521084_ERZ808240 | MGnify/ENA primary metagenome ERZ808240 (study PRJEB31516, sample SAMN03275571) | gut metagenome | biome: mammalia-associated habitat; material: feces | host: Papio cynocephalus | place: Kenya | collected 2012-08-06 ... | reverse complement strand
CTGCGGAGCTGCATTACCGGGAACTTTTCCGTTCCTTCTGTCATACAATAGCCATAAAAGAGCGGGAAAATCTGAATTTGCAGCGAAATATGCTGCCGCTCAGGTTCCAAGAATATATGGTAGAATTTAGGTAGATTTTGCCAATTTGGGATTTGGATTTTATTGCGGTAACGTAACAAATATGCAAATCGACGAAAAGGTTTTCCGGATGGAGACCATCTATTGTGAAAATGATAACAGAGTAGGGAAAACGGCTGAAATGTGCGCTTTTTCGAAGAAAAAAATAGCTTTACATTTGGGGTTGTTTGGCTATAATAGTAATGATTTCAGATGTGTGGGGAGAGAGAACCCCGTTGTATTGTTTTACTTACTATTGAAAGGAAGGAACCAGAAATGTTAAAGACGATCCGTTTGACACCTGAAGACGTGAAGCATTTTGTTGATGTAGCTTCAAAGTGTGATTTTGATATTGATATATGCTATAACAGATACGTAATTGATGCCAAATCATTCCTTGGAGTGTATGGATTGGATTTCACGAAGCCGCTGACCGTGTCCTATGACGGCTACAATGATAAATTCGAAGAGATGCTGAAGCAGTGTGCAATTGCCTGCTAATGCATAGCACGGAGCAGTCCGTAGGCATCAAAGCCGGGGACTTTTGACCCCGACTTCATATCATTTGACTCCCCAGGTAAGATAGAGTACTATTTACCTGGGGAGTTTTGTTGTATGAGGCTTGTAGGAGTGCGCAGCGCGGAACAAGCCGTAGGCATCGTATGAAACTGCTGAGGGAGGTGAAGTCACATGGCGGGAGAAGTCAGAACATCGGTACGTAATCTTGTGGAGTTTATCCTGCGCAGTGGCGACATTGACGACAGGAGGCAGGGATCCCCGGAGAATGCCATGCAGGAGGGCAGTCGGATTCACCGCATGATCCAGCGCCGCATGGGCGTGGAGTATCAGGCGGAAGTGGCGCTGAAATACACCCATCCCACGGAGAACTATGTCATCATCGTGGAGGGACGGGCGGACGGCATTATCGAGCAAAATGGAGAGACTACCATCGATGAGATCAAGGGTACTTACAGAGATCTGTCGAAACTGAAAGCACCGCTGCCACTGCATATTGCCCAGGCGAAGTGTTACGCCTATATGTACAGCCTGCAGAAGGAACTGCCCTATATCCGGGTACGGCTGACTTATTGTAATATCGAGACGGAGGATATCCGTTATTTTTATGAAGACTATGAATTCGTAAAACTGGAAGCCTGGTTCCGGCAGTTGATCAGTGACTATCGCAAATGGGCGGATTATACCTGGCAGTGGAGAGAACTGAGGCAACAGTCCATTGCCGAACTGCAATTCCCCTTTGCGTACCGGGATGGACAGAAGGAATTGGTCAGCTATGTGTATCAGACTATTTATCATAAGAGAAAACTATTCATCGAAGCTCCCACGGGTGTAGGCAAGACCATATCCACCATCTTCCCCACGGTAAAAGCCATGGGAAAAGATATGGGGGACAAGCTGTTCTATCTGACGGCAAAGACTATCACCCGGACGGTGGCGGAGGATACTTTCTCACTGCTCAGGGAAAAGGGACTGCGATTCAAGAGCATTATCCTGACGGCGAAGGAGAAGATCTGTTTTCAGGAGCATACGGAGTGCAATCCGGAGCAGTGCTCCTATGCCAAGGGGCATTTTGACCGGATTAATGATGCCATCTATGATCTGCTGACTCACGAAGAGAGCTTTACGAGGAGTAAAATAGAAGAATATGCCCTGAAACATCAGGTGTGTCCCTTTGAATTCGGACTGGACTTAAGCCTGTTCGCGGATGGCATTATCGGAGATTATAATTACCTCTTTGATCCCCATGTGTATCTGAAGCGATTCTTCGGAGACGGCAGTCAGGGGGATTATGTATTTCTGATCGATGAGGCACATAACCTCTTAGAGCGGGGCAGAGAGATGTACAGCGCACCTCTGCGGAAAGAAGACCTGCTGGAACTGAAGCGAGAGATAAAACAGACAATCATGTCGGAAATGGAGGAGGAAGCGCTCATAAAGCGTGGTAAAGGCGAGATTTCCGGACAAATGACATTAGAAATGACAGATATGTCAAAACAACTGCCACAGGAGCATACATTCGTGGAAACGGATGGTACGGACACTCTCTATATCAAAGGACATAAGGGAAGAAAGTCCGACGGAAAGAGTATCTTTGTGAGGGAAGGCTATGCGGAGAGAATCAGCCAGCTGCTGGAAAAGTGCAATGCGCAGATGTTATCCATGAAGCGGGACTGCGACGGGTATCGGCTGGTGGAGGATATTGATCAGCTGGTGCAGCCGCTGACCAGACTTCACGGCATCATCAGCGATTATCTGGAGGAGCAGGAGAAGGTCAGTCCGGAAGTGCGGGAGAATCTGCTGGATTTCTACTTCAAGCTCAGTCATTTCCTGGATATTTATGAGAGACAGGACGAGAACTATGTGAAATATACCAGATTGTGTGAGGACGGCAGCTTTGAACTGAAGCTGTTCTGCGTCAATCCCAGAGAGAATCTGAAGGAATGCATGCTCAGAGGACGCAGCACCATTCTGTTTTCCGCCACGTTTCTGCCGATTCAGTATTACAAGAATCTGTTGGGTGGCGAGAAGGAAGACTATGAGGTATACGCCCACTCGGTATTCGATCCCGAGAAGCGCACCATACTGATTGCCGGGGATGTGACCAGCAAGTTCACCCGCAGATCCCAGGAGGAGTACTACAATATTGCCCGTTATATTCACGAAGTCGTGAAGAACCGGCACGGCAATTACATGGTATTTTTCCCATCCTATTCCTTTATGAACCATATTTATGAGATTTATGAGCAGTATTTTTTAACAGAGGAAGAGGAGTGTCTGGTGCAGCAGGAGTCCATGAATGAGGAAGAGAGGGAATACTTCCTGAACCGCTTCCGGGGCAATGATGACTGTGACCTGCAGAGTCTCATCGGCATGGAGATCGAGGAGGAAGAAGAACAGACCCTGATCGGTTTCTGCGTGCTGGGAGGTATCTTCGGAGAGGGCATCGACCTGAAAAAAGACAGCCTGATCGGAGTAATCGTAGTAGGAACCGGGCTTCCCCAGGTGGGTTGTGAGCGGGAGATCCTGAAGGGGTATTTCGATGAGGACGGAGAGAACGGCTTTGACTATTCTTACCGGTATCCCGGGATGAATAAAGTGCTGCAGGCAGCGGGGCGGGTGATCCGGACGGCAGAAGATGTAGGCATCATTGTCCTGCTGGATGAGCGTTTTCAACAGTATTCCTATCGGCGGTTATTCCCCAGAGAGTGGGAACAGGTACAGCCGGTGACGGTGGATACCGTAGCGAAAAAGGTGGAGCGATTCTGGGATGCCTGGCTGTGGCAGAAGCAGTGATTTTTTAATATGATACCCGAGATGATATGCAATACGACAATCCACATAACCACATATGACACATGTGTATATGTGGATAAGTCGGTGGATTTTGTGGATTATTTGAGGCTTTTCACAGAAAAAACGACAGATGGATCAAAATGGTGTATAATAGCAACAAGATCATTGTGGATAACAAAAATAAAATGGTACTGGATCAGTCAACGGCACAAACTGACAGAAAAATAAAGGACAGAAAGGTATGGTGACCGGTATGTGGGCATATGAAAGTGTTTTTTATCAGATCTATCCTATGGGATTCTGCGGAGTCCCGTTTGAAAATGACGGAATACAGAGACATGAGATCAGACGTGTGGAGGAATGGATCCCCCATATGCAGAAGCTGGGAGTGAATGCGGTATATTTTTCCCCGGTATTCGAATCGGATACTCATGGTTATAATACCAGAGATTATCGGAAGATCGATGTGAGACTGGGAACCAATGAGGATTTTAAGGAAGTCTGCGATGCACTGCATGCAGCAGGGATCCGGGTGGTGTTAGATGGTGTGTTCAATCATGTGGGCAGAGGCTTTGCACAGTTTCAGGATGTGATTAAAAACCGGGAAAATTCCCCCTATGTGAACTGGTTCTACCGGATCGACTTCGGTGGCAATTCCAATTACAACGACGGACTCTGGTATGAGGGCTGGGAAGGATGCTTTGATCTGGTGAAGCTGAATCTGCAGAATCCGGATGTGGTAAATTATCTGCTGGATAGTGTCAGGGGCTGGATCGATGAGTTTGGCATCGACGGTCTGCGCCTGGATGTGGCGTACAGTCTGGATGAAAATTTCGTCAGAAGACTACGGGAAGTGACCGGTGCCTACAAGCAGGATTTCTTCTTATTAGGAGAGATGCTTCACGGAGATTACAACCGTCTGATGAACGATCAGATGCTGCATTCCGTCACGAACTACGAGTGCTATAAGGGACTTTACAGCAGCTTCAACAGTATGAACATGTTCGAGATCGTGCATTCACTGCTGCGTCAGTTCGGACCGGAGAACTGGGCACTGTATAAGGGCAAGCATCTGCTGTCCTTCGTGGATAACCATGATGTGACCCGTGTGGCTAGTATTTTGAACAATGAGAATCATCTGCCCCTGATCTATGCCATGGCATTTGGTATGCCCGGTATTCCCTGCGTCTATTATGGAAGCGAATGGGGATTCAAGGCTAGAAAAGAAGACGGGGATCCCGCCCTGCGTCCCTGCTTTGACAAGCCGGAGTGGAATAGCCTGTGTGACTGGATCAGCAAGCTGGCAGAGGCGAAAAAACATTCCGAAGCATTGAATTATGGTGCATTCCGTTCCGTTCTGCTGACCAATAAACAGTGTATTTTCGAGAGAAAGTCAGAGCATGAGAGAGTCATGGTGGCAATCAATGCGGACGGAGCGGATTTCATAGCGCATTTTGATGCCGGCTGCGGCACAGCGGTGAACCTGATCACCGGGGAAAAACATGACTTTGGCGGCGGAAGCCTTTTGCCCGCTTACAGCGCATATTTTTGGCTGATGGAATAACTATTCAGAGCCAATATTTCTTTGACGAAGTAGCCTCCATGAGCAAATAACATGTAAGCATGTTATTCAGGAAAGTCTCGAAGAGACGATTTTGCGAATGGGATCTGAATAGTTATCAAAGGAGAACAGATTTTATGAAGGTACTGATCTTATCCACCGGCACCGGTGAGGGACACAATTCTGCCGCTAAAGCGGTGAAAGAACAGTTTGAAAAGAGAAATATCCCCTGTGAACTGGCAGATGTACTGGATTTTGCATCGGACAAGGCCAGCGCCTACGGACGCCGGATCTATATCTGGAGCACTGTGCGGGCGAAAAAGGTGTTTGCCGGAGCCTATCGGGCGGGGAGGGCGATCTCTTCCGCCAGGTTAAAGTCCCCGGTGTATTTTGCCAATGCGCTGTATGCGGACAGACTGTGCAGCTATATCACAGAGAACGGGTATGACACGGTCGTGATGCCGCACCTGTTCCCGGCGGAAGCCATGACCTGGCTGCTTCGGAAGCATAAGCTGAATGTGCGGACCTATTTTATTGCTACGGATTATACCTGCATTCCTTTTACGGAAGAGACCAGGGTGGATTACTATTTTATCCCCCACGAGGAACTGGCGACGGAATTCATCAGACGCGGCATTCCCGCAGAGAAGCTGGTTCCTGCGGGGATTCCGGTGTCGGAACGGTTCCTGCATCTTCCCGCCCGGGCGGAGGCGAGAGAACATCTGGGGATCCCTGCGGACGCTTCCTGCATTCTCATGATGACGGGAAGCATGGGCTATGGCCGCGTGGAGAGCATGGCGGCGAAACTGGTGGAACAGACCGGGGAGGAGACCCATCTGTATATCCTGGGCGGCACCAATGAGGAACTTAAGAAGACGCTCCGGGATACTTATGCAGGAACCAGCCGGGTGCATGTACTGGATTTTACGACAGAAGCCCATCTTTATATGGCAGCGGCGGATGTGCTGTTTACCAAGCCCGGTGGACTGACTTCCACGGAGGCAGTGGCGGCAAAAGTTGCACTGGTACACACGACGCCAATTCCGGGATGCGAAGACCGCAACGTGGCATTTTTTACGGAGCAAGGCATGTCTGTATCGGGAGAGACGGAAGATATTATGATACAGGAAGGACTGGAGCTTTTACGGGATCCGGAGGCACGGGAGAAAATGCGCCTGTGTCAGGAAAAATACGGAAAGCCTTATGCCGCCGATGCAATCTGTGAATTTATCTGCGGACAAAAGGAAGCGGCGGAAGAACAGGATGCGTAAGTGCGGAAACAAAGGATAGATAGGAGAGCCAGATGATCATACGTGAACTGGGGATGACAGTCTTCGGACTGTTATGCGGAAGTATATTGTTCGGCAGAGCGTTGCCGAAATGGATCAAGGGAATCGATGTCACCGAGGTCAGCATTGACCATAATCCGGGGACTGCCAATGCCATGAAATACGCGGGGGTGCCCGTGGGAATTCTGTGTCTGCTAGGAGATCTGTTAAAAGGAGCACTGCCGGTATACGCGGTAGTCGGCATGGGGCTGGTGACAGGCAGCCTGTTCCCGCTTATCATGGCAGCGCCGGTACTGGGGCATGCCTATTCCCTGTTTTACCACGGAAAAGGCGGCAAAGCCATTGCGGTATCTTTCGGCGTGCTGATCGGACTGGCACCGGTACAGCCGGAATTATTACTGCTGCTGATCGTATTGTATTTGTCGGGATCTGCGCTTCTCATAAGACCGCACACCAAAAGAACCCGGATCACCTATATCTGTTTTGCATTGGGAGCAGCGATACTGCTGACCGTTCAGAGAATCCCGCTGAACATATTTTTGGGAGCAATTCTGATCTCTGCCATCGTGATTCATAAAAACAGTGTCCGCCAGGAGCTTTTGGAGGAGACGGCGGAATCTTTGGAAAGTCTTTAGAATTTCTTACGGTTTCTCTATATTGACGCATGATATTATATGCCGTATAGTATAGCCACAGAGCAATACTATACGGCATATAATATTGTAAGGTAAGCCGGATAGCCGCAAATTTCAGAGAGGAGCGATAGAATGCTTTTTAATGCAGGAGCAGCTCTGCTGGATGCTATCGTGCTGGCGGTGGTCGCCCTGGAACCGGAAGGAACCTATGGCTACAAGATCACGCAGAAGATCCGGCAGGTGATCGAATTGTCGGAATCCACCCTGTATCCCGTGCTTCGGCGATTGCAGAAGGACGAATGTCTGGAGGTCTATGACCGGGAATGCAGAGGCAGGACGAGACGTTATTACAAGGTCACCAACAGGGGCTGGGCACAGCTTCATTTATATGAAAGTGAATGGCGAAGCTACAGCGACAAGATCACAGGACTGTTTGAGGGAAGACCGGTTAACAGGTCAGAGGCGTAAATATGTGCAGATGGGAGAAAACGTAGAATGAGCAGAACGGAGTTTATGAGGCAGCTGGAGAGTCTGCTGCAAAATATTTCCGCCACAGAGCGGGAAGAAGCACTGCAATATTATAATGAATATTTTAATGATGCGGGACCGGAGAATGAACAGAATGTCATTGAGGCACTGGGAAATCCGGCGAAGGTGGCGGAAAATATCAAAAAAGACATTTTTGGGAACGGCTATGGAGAGAATATCTACCAGAAGATCAATGCCGACAGCAGGGCTATGATCACTTATCCGGCAGATCCCCAGACGGAAAATGGTAACGGAGAACAACGTAACCGGCAGAGTGATGCGGCACAGACTGCGCAGGCACAGGCAGTATCCTCTCAGAAAAAAGAGGGAATGTCCACCGGCATGATCGTGTTGATCGTACTTCTGTGTATTTTCGCATCCCCGGTGATCCTGAGTGTTGCAGGGGCAGGCATCGGAGTGGCAGCAGGACTGATTGCTGCATGGTTCGGACTAATCATCGGTTTCGGCGCAACGGCGGCAGCACTGATACTGGTTCTGATCGCACTGGTGGTTACGGGAATCATAGCATTGTTTAGCCATCCATTTGTGGGAATGGGTCTGATCGGTGCAGGACTGATCTGCGGAGGTGTCGGACTTTTGTTCCTGATGCTGACGGTGGCTATGGCGGGAATTGCAACCCCGGCCGTTTGTCAATGGATCGGAGGATTATTCCAGAAAAGAGGTAAAGCAAACGCATGAAAAAGTTTATGAAAGGTTGTGCCATCACAGCATTAATTTTTATCGTAGTGGGAATGCTTCTGGGAGTGACGGGAACTATCGGACATGGATCTCCGAAATTTTCCTTTGGAGAGATCCTGTCAGCGATCAGTGGTGGAAACATTACCTCGGATCGCGTAGATGACTGGAGTCACAACGTGGCAGAACAGATCCAGGAAAATATGGGTGATGTGCACTATGACCTGGAGGATAACGTGGATTATGATTCGGATCATGAGGTGAAGTCAGGAACGATAGAGGCTTATGTTTTGGGAGACACCAGTCAGGGAATTACGGATCTGCAGGTGCAGGCCGGTGGATGTGTCATGGAGATTCAGATGTCGGAGGATGATTGTTTCCGGGTAGAAGCCGACGGAATGCGGAAGTTTCAGGGATATGTGGAAGATAATATGCTGGTAATCCGGGGAACTTCAAAAGTCGGCAGCAGCAATGAGGGTAATCTGAGCGGCTCTATTTGCCTGTATGTACCGGCGAGCTATTATTTTGAAAAGGTGACTCTGGATCTGGGAGCCGGAAGCATGACCGCGGAGGAGTTACAGACGGAGAAGCTGGAAGCCAATGTGGGTGCCGGGAAAATGACATTTGTGAAATTAAATGCCGATCAGGCAACGCTAGACTGCGGCGCGGGGCAGATGACGGTAGAAGAACTGAACAGCCGCGTAACAGAGGTGTCCGTAGGAATGGGTTCTGTTCGTCTGACCGGAGATGTGACCGAGAGTCTGACCGGAGACTGCTCCATGGGAGAACTTAAGGCTACACTGGCAGGAGCGCAGACAGATTTCAACTATGACTTAAGCTGCGGCATGGGCGCCCTGAAAGTCGGCACCGACAGCTACAACGGCATGGCGCAGGAGAAACAGATCAACAACAACGCTTCTAAAAATATGGAGCTGGAATGTGCTATGGGCAGCGTTGTGGTGGAGTTTCAATAAAAATCACAACAACGCTGCCAGATACTTCTCAAACACTACGCCCTCCTGTACAGGCGTTCCGGCCCTTTCACTTCCGGCGATGCACAGGCCTACGAAGTTCGCTGCCTTCTGCACGGAGGATAGTAAGGTCTCCCCACGGACGGCATCGGCGGCGAGGATGGAGGCGAAGATGTCTCCGGTGCCGGGGCGGGAGGCTCCGGCGATGGGGGTGGCAACGGTGGTATAGACGCCGTCATCCCACAGGAAATTTACCAGAGAATCGCCCTGACGGATTCCGGTGATGACGATGGAGGCACCACCGGCAGCCAGCCGCTCACACAATCCGGACAGCTCAGGCAGCGTCCATTCCCCATCCCTCCAGGGTGTGTCGGTCAGCAGACAGGCTTCCGTGATATTAGGTGTAATAATATCCGCCATCGGCAGCAGTTCTTTCATTTTCTGCACATGCGCTTCCGTGATGGAAGAGTAGGATTTTCCGTGATCTCCCATGACAGGATCCAGCAGGAACACCGGTGGACGGAACATTTCCACGAATTCCCGCACAATGTCGATCTGCTCTTCATTGCCTAAAAATCCACAGTATAATCCATCGAAAGTAAGCCCCAGTTCTTTCCATACCTTTATATAGTCTCTCATGTGAGATGTGTAATCATCAAAATGACAAAGAGGAAATCCTAAATGGTTCGATAAAACAGAAGTAGGCACAGGGCATACCTGTACCTTCATTACGCTGATCACGGGCAGGGACACCGTGGTGGAACAGCGTCCGACACCGGCAATATCGTTAATCATAGCAAGGCGGGGAACAGAATCCCCGCCCTTTTGTGTATTACTATCAGAAGTATTGAAATCAGATCTCATGGAATAATCCTGCTTTCTTCAGTGCCGGACGAAGTGCCAGATAGATGATGGAAGCGCAGACCACAGCGGTTACGGCGTTGACACCGGTGGTCATGGTGCTGATCTTCGCCAGAGCCTTGGAGATATCCTGAGGCACGCCCAGCAGATACATTTTATAGAAGTAACCGACCAAAGGATCTGCCACCAGGTTGAATGCCATACCGCAGGCGGAAGCGAGGATTGTCACACCGGTGATGTATTTCTTCGGATGCTCCTTGCTCAGGTGGAAAATCTTGTGGGCTACGAGACCGACGATGAGACCGATGCACAGCTTCAACAGGAAAGTCTTCGGAGCACTGGTCACATAAGCGGTGGTCAGATCAGCAATCGTCATGCCGACAGCGCCAGCCAGACCGCCCCAGTAGCCGCCAAGCAGCAGAGCTGCCAGAACACAGAAGACATTGCCAAAGTGGAATGCGGTCTTCTCGAGGCTTCCGGGAACCGGCATATCGACTTTCAGGAAAGCAAAGCCGATATAGCACAGAGCCGCCAACAGTCCTGCCTGCGCCAGCTTTCTCACATCTGTTTTTGCGGCGGGAACAATACCGACGATGGCATTGTATAATCCTTTAGCGGTTAACAGGATAGCGAAGAATACCAGAACCAGGCTGTAGGAATAAGGACGCTCAGCGGACAGCTTCTCGTCGGACAGTGTGGATTTCTGAGCGGATAATTCGTCCTTCCGTACATTCAGGGTATCCAGATCTCCGGTAGCGGTACCGCTGTTAATTGCATCGATGGAAGCATTCGCTTCTTCCAGCTGTGCCTTCACGTCACTTAACTGATTGCCGTAAGCAACGGATTGCTGATAACTGTTATTGTGGGTAATGACTGCCAGGACGATTCCCAGGATCAGGAGAATGACTCCCGCAATCAGTATGCCATATGATTTTTTCTTTTCCATAATGATGATCTCCTCTTTTGGTTTCTTTTTCATAATTCCCATTTGTTCGGTGGGATATGTTAGGATTCAGTGTATAGAAAAAGTGGCTTGCTTGAAAGAGCCAGAATGAGTTTTTTTTACCATGCCAGTTTATGGGCATCGGGAAACCTTCCCACGCAAAATAAGATTTCCTTGACAAAGGCCGATTTCCTGTACTATATTTTTTATTAGATGTTTTATGAATTTAAAAAGGCAATGACGAAGAGGAGTACACATATCCCCTTACCAGAGAGAGCGGCTGCATGTATGCGCTGGAAGGCTGCTTCAAGAGCGGAGTGTGGAAGGTAGCTTCCAAGCCGGAAGGCTGAGATCGTTTTTACGAGCGTAAGCTTTCACGAGTTATCCCCGTTACCGGATAGGACTTTGTAAGAAGTCACGAGACAGCGCAAGCTGTGAACAAAGGTGGTACCGCGTTACTGACGCCCTTTGCTGACGAGAGTCGGCAGAGGGCTTTGTTAATTTCAGGAGAATTTAAGGAGGAAACAATGAGCAAAGAATTAGCCAAGACCTATGACCCCAGCGGCATAGAAGACAGACTGTATCAGAAGTGGCTTGACAAAAAGTATTTCCATGCGGAGGTGGATTACAGTAAAACCCCGTTCACCATCGTAATCCCGCCCCCAAATATCACCGGACAGCTCCACATGGGTCATGCACTGGACAACACTATGCAGGATATCTTGATCCGCTATAAGAGAATGCAGGGCTACAACGCACTGTGGCAGCCTGGTACCGATCACGCAAGTATCGCAACCGAGGTCAAGATCATCCAGAAGCTGAAGGAAGAAGGCATCGACAAACACGATCTGGGACGTGAAAAATTCTTAGAGAGAGCCTGGGAGTGGAAGAAGGAATACGGCGGACGTATCATCGAACAGCTGAAGAAGCTGGGTTCTTCCTGTGACTGGGACAGAGAGCGTTTCACCATGGATGAGGGTTGTAACAAAGCTGTCACCGAAGTATTCGTGAAGATGCATGAAAAAGGATATATTTACAAGGGTGCCCGTATCGTCAACTGGTGTCCCGTATGTAATACCTCCATTTCCGATGCTGAGGTAGAATATCAGGAGCAGGCCGGACATTTCTGGCACATCAAGTATCCTCTGATGAACGAGGACGGAACTCCCAGCACCACAGAGTTTTTGACCTTTGCCACCACCCGTCCCGAGACCATGTTAGGCGATACCGCAGTAGCCATCCATCCCGATGACGAGCGATACACGCATCTACATGGCAGAAAAGTACTGCTTCCTATTGTAAACCGCGTAATCCCTATCGTTGAGGATGCCTATGTAGACAGAGAGTTTGGTACCGGTGTCGTTAAGATTACCCCCGCGCATGACCCCAACGACTTTGAGGTCGGCAAGCGCCACAACCTGCCTGTGATCAATATTCTGAACGATGATGCCACCATCAACAAAAATGGCGGTAAGTTCGAGGGCATGGATCGTTACGAGGCAAGAAAAGCCATCGTGGAAGAACTGGATCAGATGGGACTGCTGGTGAAGATCGAGGATCATGTACACAATGTAGGTACCCATGACCGTTGTAAGACCACCATCGAGCCTATGGTAAAAGATCAGTGGTTCGTGAAGATGGATGAACTCATCAAACCCGCCAGAGAAGCAGTGAAAAACGGTGATATCAAGCTGATTCCCGAGCGTATGGAGAAAAACTACTTCAACTGGACGGACAATATCCGTGACTGGTGTATCAGCCGTCAGCTGTGGTGGGGACACAGAATCCCCGCATATTACTGTGATGACTGCGGTGAAGTAGTGGTAGCCAAGGAGATGCCGAAGGTATGTCCCAAGTGCGGCTGCACACACTTTACACAGGATCCCGATACTCTGGATACCTGGTTCTCTTCCGCACTGTGGCCTTTCGAGACCCTGGGCTGGCCGGATCAGACCGAGGATCTGAAGTATTTCTATCCTACCGATGTTCTGGTAACCGGTTACGACATCATCTTCTTCTGGGTCATCCGTATGATCTTCTCCGGATATGAACAGATGGGAGAGAGACCCTTCAAGACTGTACTGTTCCACGGTCTGGTACGTGACAGTCAGGGACGTAAGATGTCCAAGTCTCTGGGTAACGGTATCGATCCCCTGGAGATCATCAGCCAGTACGGTGCCGATGCACTGCGTCTGACCTTGATCACCGGTAATGCACCGGGCAACGATATGCGTTTCTACTATGAGAGAGTAGAGAACAGCCGTAACTTTGCAAATAAAGTATGGAATGCTTCCCGTTTCATTATGATGAACATGGAACAGGCACGGGAGAAGACCGGAAAAGAGATCACCACTCCTGCGGCAGCAGATTTACAGCCGGTAGATAAGTGGATTCTGTCCAAACTGAATACGCTGGTAAAAGATGTGACCGATAATATGGATCACTTCGAACTGGGTATCGCCGTACAGAAAGTATACGACTTTATCTGGGATGAGTTCTGCGACTGGTACATTGAGATGGTAAAACCCCGTCTGTACAGCACCGATGATGCAGTCAGCCAGAATGCGGCACTGTGGACCTTAAAGACCGTCCTGATTGATGCTCTGAAGCTGTTACATCCTTACATGCCGTTCATCACCGAGGAGATCTTCTGCACCATTCAGAATGAGGAAGAGTCCATCATGATCAGCAAGTGGCCGGAGTACAGAGAGGACCGTGCATTCCCCACAGAGGAGAAGGCGATTGAAACCATCAAGGAAGCTGTCCGTGGTATCCGTAACATCCGTACCGAGATGAACGTGGCACCCAGCCGTAAGGCAAGTGTCTATGTAGTCAGCGAAAATGCCGAGATCCGCAAGATCTTCGAGGAAGGTAAGCTGTTCTTTGCAAGCCTTGCTTACGCCAGCGAGATCATGATCCAGGCAGACAAGACCGGTATCGCAGACGATGCGGTATCCGTAGTGATCCCCGGCGCGACGCTGTACATTCCGTTTGCAGAGCTGGTAGATATTGCACAGGAGATCGAGCGACTGAAGAAAGAGCAGAAGAGACTGGAAGGCGAGCTGGCACGTTCCAGGGGAATGCTGTCCAACGAAAGATTCCTGTCCAAGGCTCCCGAAGCGAAGATCGCCGAGGAGAAGGAAAAGCTGGCAAAATACGAGCAGATGATGGAACAGGTGACAGGGCGCCTGGAGCAGCTGGCATAACCGGAAGAAATATAAATAAGAATCGTATGAATATTACAACATTTAAGGAAGCGGTGGCATATCTTGAAGATATGCCCCGCTTTACTGTCAAAAAGGATCCAAAAGACACCAGAGACCTTCGGTGGTTTCTGAAAAAAATGGGTAACCCGGAGCAGAGTCTGCATCTCATCCATGTGGCGGGCACCAATGGCAAGGGATCGGTCTGCGCCTATATGCGCTCTATATTGGAAGCGGCTGGGTATCGCACTGCTATGTTTACCTCACCTCATCTGGTGGATATGCGGGAGCGGTTTACCGTGAACGGGGAAATGATTTCGGAGAAGTCTTTTTTACAGGTTTTTCTTGCAGTAGGGAACGGCTTGCAGAAGGTAAACTCCGAGGCAGAATCGTCTGAAAAAAACAGTCCACCGGAATTTGTACTTAACTTTTACGAATACCTTTTCTGCATGGCGTTACTCTGTTTTGCACAAGAAAAACCGGATTACTGCATCATTGAGACCGGTCTGGGCGGCAGACTGGATGCCACGAACTATGTGGACAACAAGCTCCTGACCGTTATCACGAGGATCAGTCTGGATCATGTACAATATCTTGGGGATACCACGGCAAAGATCGCTGCGGAAAAAGCGGGGATCCTGCGTCCCGGTGTCCCGGTGGTGTATCTGGACGGAGATGCGGATGCCACAGAAGTAATTTGCCGCAAAGCGTCAGAACTTGGTGTCCCACAGATACCGGTGTCGAAAAAGGACTACACTTTCCTTGGATTTCGGAAGAAATACATTGATTTTTCCCTGCGCTCTGAGTATTATAATTATATTAGTCTTACTTTGCATACCATTGCACGTTATCAGATGGAAAATGCGGCGTTGGCGGTACGGGCCGTGGAAGTGCTGTTTCGCAGCATGGATACGGAGGTGACCGGCGGCAGATTGCATGCCGGAGCCGGATGCCCCACCCCGGAGGAGATCCGTCAGGGGATTCTTGGCTGCTGCTGGCAGGGACGCATGGAAGAAGTGCTTCCCGAAGTGTATGTAGATGGTGCGCATAATGACGACGGCATCCGGGCTTTTCTGGATACCGTAAAAGAGGACGGCTGTACCGGAGGCAGGAGACTACTGTTTGGTGTGGCTGCGGATAAGGATTGCCGGCATATGATACAGCGGGTGATAACGTCGGGATTATTCGACCGGATCGCTTTTACCCGTATGCGGACGGCGAGATCTGCTTCTCTGGAAGACCTGAAGGGTTTTCTGGCAACTTATCCGGAAGACCGGTTTACTATGTATACGGAAGCGGATACGGCGCTGCGGACGGAAAGCTCGGGCAGACAACCCGGAGAGAGGCTCTATATCGCAGGAAGTCTGTATCTTGTAGGGGAAATAAAGGAGTCTTTGGACCATGATCAATTTTGAAGAAGAACTGAAGAAATTTCATCCCAGCCTGGAAGTGGAAGACGCTGAGGAAGCTATCTACAATCAGGATCTGACTGATGCGGCGGATCTGCTGGTGAAGATGATGAAAGAAGCAGAAGAAAAAGAAGAGAAATAAGGAGGGAAAGCATGTTTTGTTATAACTGCGGCTGCCATCTGTCAGAGCATGATTTCTGTACATCCTGTGGAGCAGATGTATCCCTCTATAAAAAGATCATGTGCATGTCCAACCGTTTTTACAACGACGGCTTGGAGAAAGCAGAAGTACGGGATCTTACGGGTGCGATCAACAGCTTACGACAGAGCCTGAAATTCAATAAAAACAATATCGAAGCGAGAAATCTGCTGGGACTGGTGTATTTTGAGACCGGAGAAGTCGTGGCGGCGTTGAGCGAATGGGTCATCAGCAAAAATATGCGTCCCGAGAAAAATATTGCGGACGATTATATCAATATGCTGCAGTCCAATGCGGCCCGTCTGGATGCCATTAACCAGACGATTAAGAAATACAATCAGGCATTGGTCTACTGTAATCAGGACAGTAAGGATCTGGCCATTATCCAGCTGAAAAAGGTTCTGTCCCTGAACCCGAAGTTCATTCGGGCACACCAACTTCTGGCGCTGCTTTACATGGACAGCGAACAGTGGGACAGAGCGGAGAGAGAACTGCGCAAATGCATGGAAATCGACCGCAACAATACTCTGACTCTTCGTTATCTGAAGGAAGTGGAGATGCAGCTGGCACCGGATGAGAACGGCAAACAGACCGGCAGACGGAAAAAAGACGACGCGGTCCGCTACCAGAGTGACAACGAGATCATCATACAGCCCCTGAATGTGAAGGAACAGAAGAGTGCGGGATTATCTTCTCTGATTAATATTGCCATCGGACTGGTCATCGGACTGGCTGTAATGTATTTTCTGGTGGTTCCGGCGGCAGTGTCCAATGCCAATAATGAAGCCCAGAAGACCATCACGGATATCGGTAACCAGTTAGACACCAAGACATCAAGGATCCAGGAACTGGAGACACAGATGGCGGCACTTCAGACCGAGAACGATACGCTGAATCAGGAACTGCAGGGATATGTGGGAGCCGACGGTACACTGCAGACTATTGATAACCTGTTGGCAGCAGCTACTTCATACCTGGAGAATCAGGATATTACACAGACTGCGGCGAACCTGGAGAGCATCTCCGCATCGGTGGATGTGGACAGCACTTCCGAAGCTTTCCAGACGTTGTATAAGACACTGCTTGGACTGATCGGACCGCAGTTGTCCACACAATATTATGAGACCGGCTACAGTGCATACCGCAGTGAGGATTATGCGACGGCCATAGAGAACCTGTCCAAGGCAGTCATCTATGATGAGACGAATAAGGACGCCTGGCTTGCTCTGGGCAACTCTTACCGCAAGAGTGATGACGCACAGAATGCCATCGCTACTTATGATAAGATCATAGAGTTGTTCCCGGATACTGAGACCGCCAGAAGCGCCCAGAGATATCGTTCCCAGCTGGCAGAGAATACCGCACAGTAGAATAGCAGCATACCATCAGACAATTACACAACACACGAAAGAGAACTTACGATCTTACGATAAGACGCAGGTTCTCTTTTTTTATAAAAAAATGTAAAAGTAAAAACGCTGTGCAACAGCAGAATGAGAGGGTATATGGAAGAGTTTCAAGACTTTCAGATTATTGACAATTGCCTGATGGTCCGGATGCCGGAGGAAGTGGATCATCACAGAGCATCCTATATCTGTGAGGGGGCAGATCAGCTGCTTGTGAGGGAAAATGTGGAAAATGTGGTATTTGATTTTGAAGATACCCGGTTCATGGATTCCTCCGGGATCGGGATTATCATGGGACGATACCGCAAGATTTCCTGCTTCGGAGGACATGTCTATGCCATCCACGCAGATCGACAGATACAGCGTATTTTCCGGATGTCAGGGCTTCATAGGATCGTAGAGATCTTACCCGGTTAAAGCAGTCAGATAGAAAATAATGTCTAAATATGAAAGAAATGATTCAAAAATAGTCGAAAAAAAGTGCAACATCAAGCGCAGAAATGAGGGAAAAATGGTAGCGGAGAGGGAAGAAATGCAACTGACAGAGAAAAATAAGGATGTGCAGAATAAAGCACAGAGGAACCGGAATGAGATGGAGATCGTATTTGATGCCATCTCCTGCAATGAGAGCTTTGCCAGAGTAGCGGTGGCAGCATTCATTACCCATCTGAATCCTACGCTGGAGGAATTGGCGGATATCAAGACCGCGGTATCGGAGGCGGTGACCAATGCGATTATCCACGGTTATGAAAATCTGGCAGGATACAGCAGACACGGGGAAAATATTCCGGCGTACCGCGTCGTCCATCCGGGAAAGGTGCGGATGCACTGCGTCCTGGATGGGGATATTTTATCCATCGAGATTACGGACCGGGGAAAAGGAATCGCGGATCTTAAGAAAGCCATGGAGCCGCTGTTTACCACGAAACCGGAACTGGACCGGTCGGGGATGGGCTTTGCTTTTATGGAAGCGTTTATGGATGACCTGGAGGTGGAAAGTGCCCCGGGGAAAGGTACCTGTGTACATATGCGGAAGAAAATGCGCTGCGGAGACTGGATCGGAAAAGAGGACTGAGGCATGGAAGAAGTATCAGTACTCATCGGAAGATCACAGAGCGGGGATAAAGAAGCGAGAGAAGTACTGATCGAGAATAATCTGGGGCTGGTGCATCACATAGTAAAGAGGTTCCTGGGCAGAGGGTATGATCCGGAGGATCTGTTCCAGATCGGTGTCATCGGTCTGATGAAAGCCATTGATAAATT
>ERZ808240.2767-NODE-2767-length-18397-cov-4.835896_pt1 | contig 18397 bp, 13 predicted proteins | sample MGYA00521084_ERZ808240 | MGnify/ENA primary metagenome ERZ808240 (study PRJEB31516, sample SAMN03275571) | gut metagenome | biome: mammalia-associated habitat; material: feces | host: Papio cynocephalus | place: Kenya | collected 2012-08-06 ... | reverse complement strand
GATGTATGGCCGGCTTCCCATCACAAAGTAATGCCGGAACTTATGCCGGTACCAAAAGCAAGCCGTAAGGTATTAGTGATTGGTGGCGGCTGTGGCGGTATGCAGGCTGCAATTACAGCATCGGACAGAGGACATCAGGTAATTCTTTGTGAAAAAGAAAAAGTACTTGGTGGGTTGATCAATTTTACAGATCATACAGACCATAAAATAGATATCCGTAACTATAAAAATCTCTTGATCCGTGAAGTTGAGAAACGTCCGATCGAAGTACGGAAAGGCTGTGAAGTGACAGCAGATACAATTCGGGAAATCCAGCCGGAAGCAGTAATTCTTGCAGTAGGTTCGGATGATCTGATCCTTCCAATCGAGGGAATTGAAAATGCAATGACAGCAGTAGATGTCTATGCAAATGATTTTGCAGGACTTGGTAAGAGTACCATTGTTCTTGGCGGAGGACTCGTTGGCTGTGAAGCAGCTGCAGATTATATTGATCACGGGATTAAGACAACGATTGTTGAGATGCAGGAATGTCTGATGCCGGAGACAACAGGTCTATACAGAACTGCAGTGCATGACTTTATAGATAAAAACGGCGGAAAATATGAAGTAAATGCAAAAGTTGTAAAAGTAGGAAAAGATTTCGTCATAGCAGAGCAGAAGGGAAAAGAGATTACCATTAAGGCAGATTCCGTTGTAAATGCAATGGGACGTCGTGCTCACAGTACGAAAGCTCTGAAGGATGCAATTACAGTACCGGTATGGGAGATCGGGGATTGCACAAGAGCAAGACAGATCGGAGATGCCGTCCGCGAAGCCTGGACAGCAGCGATGGAGATTATTTAAAGAGCATTTGAAAAAGGAGAAACGTTCCATAGCAGCGTTTCTCCTTTTTGACAGTGGTTGTATTGTTGTATTACACATAAAGATCAAAGATGCGTCGCAGCAGATAAGAAAAAAGCAGTGCAACAGCAGAAAAACCAATTAAGGTAAAGATATTGATCGTAAAGAATGTAATTCTGTCCGGTGCAAACATAAAAAGTGAAAGAATAAGTCCGGTTACAGCCAGTAAAAGGACCGTTGTCCCAATATGTTTGAAACATAAAATAAGCAGGTTAAGGAATATCTGCCGACAGGTGCAGTTAAAATAGGCAATCATCGGAAAGCTATATAATACAATGCAGGCCAGGATTGCAGATAGAGCCACTAATGGAATACAAAGTACCTGTAAAAATCCGGTTGCGGATAAATGAAGAATCCGGAAATCCGCATATAAACATATTCCACACAGTGCTGCCGGGATCCAGATGATCAGGGTTTGCTTTAAATTATTCTTATAAGATTTAAAAAATCCACGGACAATATAACCTTCCTCATTACGGACCATTTTGAGTGTTACAGAGTATAATGCCGTCAGAGAAGCCCCGATGGTAATCACCGGGAGACTGCAAATGATGAAAAGAAGATTTAAAATAATTAAATCAAAAATTCTGGCCAGGAACCGCATGATCCAGCTGTCGTTACCGAGTAATATCTTTTGTCTCATTTTGTATTCACTCCTGTCATTCGCTTTATAAGAGCGGCGTAATCATGATAATAATCACAGTTGTCAAATAAGAAAGACTCCGGCAGTTTCAGGAATTCTTCTTTTGCATAGCTCTTTAAGAGAGGAGAAAGGATACATTCTCGCTGGAATCTGTAAAGGATTCCGCGCTGCCGGAACTGCATGAAATATTTTAACTCTTTTGAAGCATGTCTGAATTCCGGATAAGTACAGATCGTATCCATTAATTCATCTGCCTGGTGCATTTCTTTGTAATGGGTCCAGCTCCGGTGAACGGATTTTACCAGCTGCATCCACGGGGAATCGCTCTGTGGGTAGACCATTCCCATGAACTGTGCATCTTTATAGCACCATAGTGTCCATGAGATATCGGCATCATTGAACATGGTTAAAGTTTCTTCCAACAGTTCTATTGTGTGTGAAAGGTTCTCAGGATCAATGTCATATCCGGCTTCCCCACAGAGAACAGGACGGTGGAAGGTTGTGCGGATAGAAGCAATGCGGTCCAGAATTTCTTTGAATTTCGCACACCGGGCTTCTTTATCATAAGAAGTGCTGAACAATTCCGGTTCCCAGACCGTTGGGTAATAATGAAAGGTAAGTGCGGTGTTGGCGTCTGTTATTTCATGGATACAGTCAAACTGCATAGCGAAATGATCCCCTTCCAGGAAGATGATATGATCAGGATCAACGGATCTTATGGCCTTGGTTACATCTTTATAAAAATCTGTTAATATATCCGGAGCATCAATTAAGTATGGCTCATTTAATAAGTCATATCCGAGAAGGTATTCGTACCGGGAGCAGTGAGAAGCAATGTATTTCCAGAGCTCTACGATCTGATTACGAAAAACTTTATAGTGCCAGAATTGTGGAATTCCTGTATTATTATCTGAATGCCAGTCCGGATTTTGTCCGCCAGGGACTGTATGCAGATCCGGCAGAAGATAAATCTGATACTTTTCGCACAGATCCAGAAGATATTCAAAATAGAGAAGTCCCTCTTTTTTGTAATGTTCAGGGTGCTCATCATCAATAAAGAGTCTGTAATTAAATGGTACACGGACAACATTGACACCACATGATTTTAAGAAAGAAAAATCTTTTTCTGTAATAAAATTCCGTATAAACAGATCAAAAAACTGATTGGCGGTTTCTTTCCCAAAACAGTCCGTCACAGAAGAACGGATCTGGTTATCCGGTGTCGGGATACCGATCATAAAGTGTTCAAGATTTAACCAGCTGCCGATTCCCATTCCGCGGAATAGCATCGGACTGCCGTCTTTTATAAATTGTGTGCCGGATACCTGGATAAAGTTTTTACTCATAATGTTTACTCCTTTTCGTTGGTTTTATTTTTAGTGGAAATCTGGGGAATCAATATCTTGACAGTGGTTCCCTTTCCAATTTCACTTTCGATATCAATGTGTCCTTCATGAGCCGTAATAATTTTGTAGGTAAGTGAAAGTCCGATTCCCCAGTGTGCTTTCGTAGGATAACTGGAATAAAATGGTGCAAAAACTTTGGGCAATACATCGGTCGGAATTCCTTTTCCGGTGTCACTGATCCGGATGCAGATCCAATTATGGATACTTTCGGCAGACAGTGTCAGCTTACGGTTAGAATCCGGGCATTCTTTCATTGCATCAATTGCATTAGTTACAATGTTATGCAAGGCCTGGTAAAAATAGGCTTCGTCTATCATTGCAGGAAGTGGCTCCTTAGGAAGGATACATTCCGCATGGTATTCCTGCAGTTCATAGGAAAAATTCTGCAGTAAATGTTTTAGAATATCGGAGACGTTATTTTCGGTCAGTGTCAGTGTAGAAGCCTTTGTGCTTTTGTGAAGCAAATCCAGACGCTCATAAAGTGACTGGCAGCGCTTCTCTATTTCACTGAATGTCTCTTTCTGGTCTTCCGTTGGATCCAGAAATTCAATTTCTGACTGGATTGCCAATATTTCGTTTTTGATATAGTGGCAGAATACCTTGGAAGTCGTATCTGCAGCCGAGATCTGCTTGGATATCGTCAGGCTTTTGTCTTCCATACGAGAGGAAATCAGTGTGGTCCGGTAAATGCATACACAGATCAGCACAAATGAAACCAGAAGATAATAAGGGAAAAACATTGTAAACCATCTTTTCCGAATCATAGGTGCAGTGACGTAGGATATGATCCCGGCAACCTTTGACACTTTGATCAGACAGGCGGGATAATATCCAAAGAGCATTACGTAAGAAATCATGATCAGTCCGTGACAGATGGCAATGCTTGCGGCCGATAATTTAATCAGCCGTATGGGAGAGGATTTCCTGTAATTTTCCCAGAATAACCAAAGTTCCAATACGATAGAACCGGTATTAAACAGAACAGTTGCAAAATGGATGCCGCTTTGAAGAAGAGAAAACTGTCTGTAGCTTAGAAAATCAGGGTAAAGAACCAGGTAGATCATCTTGCAGAAAGCAGGATCATAAAGAATCCATTCGATGATAAAAACTCCCAGCATAATTTTGAGGACGGATTGCCGTTTGCTATAATTTAACCAGTCGCAGGTAAACTGCATACTGAAGAAAAGGGTTGCCAGAGTAAAAAAATTCAACATCCGGATCAGAAGACCGGATGGAATGGATATGAACATGATCTTATTCCAGACCGGAAGCGGAATGGAAAACAGATAGTCAATCGCATTGTAGTAATAAGAATCCTTTGCAATATATAATGTAAAAGTAATCAAGGCTGCCGTATAACATGCCATAGTAAGTATACTGCAGCGGATCATGTGACTCTTTCGTTCCTTGTACCACATGAAAAAAGATACCAGAATAAAAACAAATATATAATAAAACATAAAGTGAATCCCTCTTGCAAATTTAAATTTACTGACTATAATGATTATTACACTGAGGAAAGAAAGTGACAAGTGTGATATTTCATCAACCCTGTCCGGAGGAAACGAAAATGATAAGCAGAAAACAACGTATAAAAGTAATCGCACTGATCGGACTTATGTCTGTCGGAATATGTGGATGTTCATTGAAAAATAAAGGAAAACCGTCAGAAAAGGACAGCATAAAAAATCAGAAAATTACATATTGCACATGGGAAGATGAAAAAGATTACACAGAAAAGATTGTCAATACATTTGAGGCAGAACATTCGAATATTCATGTGAATATAAAGTATATCGACAGTAATATAAAAGAAACCGGGTTAGAAAAATGCCTGGATTCTGAAAAGATAGATGTAATAGGAGTCAAAAATATCAACGATGTCCTGGCGTTGAAACAAAAAGGACAGGTCATTGATCTGACCGGGAAAATTGAGGATAGTGATATAGATATTTCATATTACGGGAATATGTACAATGACATTTCTGATAATGGAAAATATTATTGCCTTCCGACAAGGAAAACAAGCTGGGCATTAGTCTATAATCCGGACATATTTAGAGAACAAGGGATAAAAGAACCGGGGAAAATGACATGGGATGAATTCGCAGATCTTGCAGAGAAGATGACGAAACAGTCCGGTGATCGGAAAATATGGGGAACCTATTTTGTTGACTGGGTTTATAATTTTATGGGCATACAGGAAAAAGAATACCTGTATGATGATGACCAGACGTATCTAAAAAAATCCCTGGAATTATTGAACCGGATCTATTATGAGGATCAGTCATCGATGACACCGGCTGAAGCAAAAAAGGAAGACTGGATCAGCAGCTATGAGCAGGGCAATATCGCTATGATGCCGATGGGGGAGTGGTTCGTCGGACAGATCCTTGCGGATGAGAAATCTGGGAAAACAGATGTAAACTGGGAGCTTGCACCGATCCCGACTCCGGAAAAACAGGTGGATGATACGACATGGGGAACTTATCAGCTTGCTGCGATCACAAAAGCGTGCAAAAATTCCGGAAAGACAGATGCGGCATTTCAATTTCTGGAGTACCTTTGTGGGGAAGAAGGAGCAAAAATATATGCTTCCAATGGAATGATACCGGCATATATCAACCATGACATTGAGACCATTTATAAATCGGCAGTCGGCAGTCATAATGTTGATGCATTTTTTGAGACCTGGCAGATCCAGGAAAATCCAGTATTTGAAGGGTATACAGAACTGGAAGATATTCTCGAGAAGGAGACGGAAAGATACCTGGAAAGGAAGCAGGATCTGGGCACCACGATGAAAAACTTTGAAGCAAAGCGAACGAAATATTTAGAAAAGACAAGATAAAAAAGAAAAAGAACCTTAAGAGGTCAGCTGATCTCTTAAGGTTCTTTTTTTAACGGCATATTTTTGCTGATGTTACGGATATAATCAAAAATCTGAAGCTGGTTCATCATCTGTATGACTTCGGCGGTAGACGTCATATGAAATTTTTTTAAAATTTTGGTGATATGTGTTTTTACGGTGGAAAGCTCAATACAGCGGATCTGACAGATCTGGGAACGGGAATATCCCTGACTTAAAAGATCCAAAATATCTATTTCGGTCTGTGTCATCTCGGTGATAATGTGGAGACAGTACAGAAAACTTTGCTCACTTTTCTTCACACGCTGGAACTCACGTCGTATTTTTTCCGCAATGACCGGACGGATTGGAGAACAGTTATTGTATGCGTCACGGATACAGGTCAGCAATTCCTCTTCATGAGCATTTTTTAAGATGTAATCAGAGACGCCCAGCTGGAAAGCATTAAAAACAAATTCATCATCTTCATAGATCGTGAGAATAATAATCTTGGATTCCGGGTTCTCAAGGAGAATTTGTTCTGTGGCATCAAGACCGGCAGTCCGGGTCTCCATTTCGATATCCATCAGAATAATATCCGGCTGGAGCTCTTTTGCCATGGTTACCGCATCGGCCCCGGAATTGGCGATTCCGACACATTCCATATCGGAAGTATTCTGAATATATTTTTTATAACGTTTGCATATTGGAAGCAGATCATCGACTACTAAAATACGGATCATAAGTATAGTACCCCCTTTTTATTCCTGGGATTATTATGCTATCACACATAGAAAAAGTCAATAAAACAGGGGGGATGAAAGAATCTCAACCTGTGCAGGGGTGGGAAAAAAGCATATGATTCTGGTAAAGAAATGTTAGTGGAAAAGATTCACTTTCAGGAAAGGAAGGAAAAAAGAATGAAAAAAAGAGTAATAGCAGTGATGCTTACAGCAGTAATGGTACTGGGGATGACTGCATGCGGAGGCACTTCCAAGACAGCCAAAGCAGATGGAAAAACGGTAAATGTATATGTCGGATCGGATCTGGAATCAACGTTGGATGATGAGATCGCAGAATACAAAAAAGTGAATCCAGATGCAAAAATAAAAAAACATGTCATACCAAATGATGATTATGATGACAAGATCAAGGTTCTTTTAAGTGGATCTTCCGGAGATGTCGATGTGTTCTGGGCAAGAACACCTGGATTCGCCAATCAGTACAGATCGGCCGGGGCACTGGAAGATTTATCATCATACCAGAAAAAAAGTAAAACGAAATTCAATAAAATAAAAACAGAACTTTCCGCAGTCAGCGATAAAGATGGAGGCGTATACGGACTTCCAATCTACAGCAGCTGCTGGATGTTATTCTACAATAAAAAGTTATTTGACCAGGCAGGTGTATCTTATCCGACCAAGCAGATGACATGGGAACAGTACTGTGATCTGGCTGAAAGCCTGACCAAGAAAGACGGAGACACCCAGTACTGGGGCGGACAGTGTCCGAACTGGACGATGAACCTTGGAGCCATTGCCGCAGGAGAATATCTGACCGACAAGGCACCACTTGATAAGACTGCACAATATCTGGAACTTACAAAGCGTATGTATTCTAAGAGTCATATTTCGCTGGAAGAGATGAACAGTGGATCATGGGATAACAATGCCAGTTTCGAAAAAGGCAATGTATATATGATGATCGATGGTGACTGGGGATACCGTGACCTGAAATGTGATTTTGACTATGGTACAGCTCCGTTACCGGTTATGGATGGAGTCAAAGCGAATACCAGCGTTGGAAATGCATGCTATCTGTGTATGGCCAAGTCAGCAAAGAACAAGCAGGCAGCATATGATTTCATGGAGTTCTATACAACTTCTGATAAGGGAACCAGTGTAATCGCAAAATCAGGCAATGTGCCAAGTTATGCAACAGATGCCGCACTGGATACATATAAAGAATCAGTGAAAATTGATGGAATTGACAATCGTTTTAAAATGACCGTATTACCAGAGCAGTCCAATGCAGACAATTATAACGCTGTTTATGAAGTATTTAAGCAGGAAGCACAGTTATATCTTCTTGGAGAGGAAAGCCTGGATGAGTGTATGAATAACTTTTACAAACTTCGTGAACAGGCAGAGTAAGGACGAGGTGAGAGAATATGGCTAATAAGAAGAAGGCGAAAATGAACCGCATGAAGGTAAGAGAGGCGATTGCCGGATACCTGTGCCTGTTACCTAACTTTCTTGGATTTGCAGTGTTCACGGTCATACCGGTGATAATGGGATTCATAATCAGCCTGACAGACTATCAGGGATTTCCGGGATTTAAATTCGTAGGATTTTCGAATTATGTGACAATGTTTCACGATGCTTTATTTTTGAGTGCATTGAAAAATAATATTATTTATGCTGTTTTAGTAGTACCGCTTACGCTGATCGCTTCACTGCTGCTGGCGCTGGTATTGAATCAGGGGATTAAATTTGACGGCTTTTTCAAGACGATTTTCTTTTTCCCGAATCTGACATCGATGGTAGCGATCGGATGTGTGGCGCTTATGATCTTTGAACCATCCGGAGGTATTGTGAATCAGATGCTTCATTTCATGGGAGTTGCAACGAAAGATCTGCCGAAATGGTTCAATGCAACATCCACAGCCCTAATCACGGTTGTCTTGGTAGTGGTCTGGAAAACAGCCGGATATTATATGATCATCTTCCTTGGCGGATTAAAGAATATTCCGACCCACCTGTATGAAGCAGCAGAAATTGACGGGGCAAATAAATGGCAGTGTTTCTGGAATGTAACATGGCCGATGCTTTCACCGACCACATTCATGGTAGCTGTTTTATGCTTTATCAGCTCTTTCCAGGTATTCGATATTATCCAGATCACGACAAACGGAGGTCCCGGACGTGCAACATCGGTACTTGTATACAGAGTATATAAAGAAGCATTTCAGAACTGGAAAATGGGTTATGCATCAGCCATTGCATATTTCCTGTTCCTGATAATTTTCATTATCACGATCATCCAGTGGCGCGGACAGAAAAAATGGGTGAATGATTAGGAGGCAAGAAAATGAAGAAAAAAGTAAAAGTGACATCGGTCATACTATTTATCATATGCGTGTTGATTGCCCTGATTATGTTGATCCCGTTTGTGTGGATGGTTAGTGCATCATTTAAGCAAAATACAGAAATCTTCGAGACACCATACCGGTGGATTCCGCAAGTATTCAATTTCGCAAATTATAAACGTGTGTGGACACAGGTTAATTTCTTACAGTATTATCTCAATACAGTGAAGGTAACGGTTATCTCTGTTGTGATTCAGGTGATTACCTGCTCGCTGGCTGCGTTCGCATTTACCAAGTTAAAATTCCCGGGAAGAGATAAGATCTTCTTTGCTTACATCGCAACGATGATGGTTCCATGGAATGCGATCATGATTCCACAGTTTGTAATTATTAAAAGTCTGGGACTTTATGATACACATGCAGCACTGATCCTGATTGGTTCTTTCAATGCTTTTGGAGTCTTCCTGCTAAGGCAGAACATGCTTTCCATTCCGGGAGAGATGAATGAAGCGGCAAAAATTGATGGATGTGGTGTCCTTAGGACTTATTGGAACATCATTATGCCGTTATCCAAAGGTTCGGTTGCAACACTGATCATTCTCTCTTTTAACCAGGTATGGAATGATTATATGGCTCCGATGATCTATCTTGACAGTGATACAAAGAAGACGATTCAGTTGGGACTTGCATCATTTAAGCAGCAATACAAAGCAGATTATGGAGCAATTATGGCAGGTACGGTATGTGCAGTAATACCAATTATTATTGTTTATGCATTTGCACAAAAATATATTATTGATGGAATGGCGCATGCGGGAGTGAAAGGATAAAATGTAATAATGCTGCCCCTGACGGTTTTTCGTCAGGGGTTTTTTAGAAGGAGAAATAAAAATATGAAATTTACAGATGGCTACTGGATGGTAAAAAAAGGAATCGAACCGATGTATGCGGTAGAATATTTCTCTCATACATTTGATGGCGAGAAACTTACGATATATGTACCGGGTAGACATATTACAGACAGGGGTGCGTGTCTGAACCAGGGGATGCTTACGGTGGAACTGGAATCACCGGTTGAGGATGTCATCAGAGTAACGATTACACATTTTGCCGGAGCAAATGAGAGACTTCCGTATGTAAATGTGGAAAAAGGACATCCACATATAAAGATACAGGAAGATGAAACATCCATAAGCTTTATCAGTGGCCATACAAAGGCAGTCATAGATAAAAGGGAAGAGTCCTGGAAGATTACATTCTTTGATGGGGAGAGGCAGTTGACGGATACTGGCTATCGGAATATGGCGTATATGCTGGATACAAGAGAAGATCAAACAGGGAAGGGATATATCACAGAACAGCTTGCGATAGACATAGATGAAACCATCTATGGATTTGGAGAACGCTTTACGCCATTTGTAAAAAATGGCCAGACGATTGATATGTGGAATGAAGATGGCGGGACATCCAGTGAGATATCCTATAAGAATATCCCATTCTATTTTACGAATAAAGGGTATGGCGTCCTGGTGGATGACGAAGGTGATGTATCGTTTGAAGTAGGCAGTGAAAAGGTAGAAAGAGTACAATTCTCGGTGGAAGACGAGAGAATGTCCTATTATCTGATCAATGGAGATACTCCGAAAGGAACGATCCAGAAGTATACAGAACTTACCGGCAGACCGTCACTGCCTCCGGCGTGGTCATTTGGATTATGGCTTTCGACGTCATTTACGACCTCTTACGATGAAAACACAACATCCAGATTTATACAGGGAATGAAAGACAGAAGTATTCCACTGCAGGTCTTTCATTTTGATTGTTACTGGATGGAAGCGTTTGAATGGTGCAATTTTACCTGGGATAACGAGACCTTCCCGGATCCGGAGAAGATGTTAAAGAGATACCATGAAAAAGGACTGAAGATTTGTGTATGGATCAATCCATATATTGCACAGAAATCTAAATTATTCGCGGAGGGAAAGGAAAAAGGATATTTCCTGAAAAAGAAAGATGGAAGTATCTGGCAGACGGATCTGTGGCAGGCAGGTATGGCTATCGTTGATTTCACGAATCCGGATGCAGTGGAGTGGTATAAGGAGAAATTAGAGAGACTTCTGGACATGGGGGTGGATTGCTTTAAGACAGATTTTGGAGAGCGCATCCCGGTAAAGGATATTGTGTATTATGATCATTCGGATCCGGTTAAGATGCACAATTATTATACATATCTTTATAATGAGGCGGTATTTGAACTGTTAAAAGAGAAAAGAGGAGAAGGAGAAGCTGTACTTTTTGCCAGATCGGCAACTGCAGGAGGACAGAAATTCCCGGTTCACTGGGGCGGTGACTGCTCTGCTTCCTATCCGTCAATGGCTGAATCTCTGCGTGGCGGCTTATCCCTTGCATGCAGCGGATTTGGATTCTGGAGTCATGATATCGGAGGATTTGAAAATACGGCACCGGCCGATGTGTATAAGAGATGGTGTGCGTTTGGGCTGCTTAGCAGTCACAGCAGATTACATGGTTCAACATCGTATCGTGTGCCATGGGCATTTGACGATGAAGCATGTGATGTATTGAAGAAATTTGTGAACTTAAAATGCAGACTCATGCCGTATCTGTATCAGCAGGCGGTGGAAGCACATGAAAAAGGCACACCGGTCATGCGCCCGATGGTGGTAGAATTTCCAGAAGACAGAAACTGTGCATACCTGGATAAGCAGTATATGCTGGGAGACAGTCTGCTTGCAGCTCCGGTATTTAAAGCAAGTGGAGAAGTGGAGTATTATCTCCCGGAAGGAAGATGGATCCATCTGCTGGATTACAGATGCCTGGAAGGTGGAAAATGGAGAAAAGAGCAATATGATTATTTCTCACTTCCGTTATTTGTAAGACCAGATTCGGTGATCGTTATGGGGCAGTGTTCGGAAAACACGGTATATGATTATACAGATCATATCATGCTGTACATATCAAGCCTTACAGACCAGACAGAAATAAAAAGAGAAATCGTGGATATATATGGTAATAAAAAGGCAGCGATCACGGTAACCCGGAAAAAGAATCAGATCTTTATTCGTACAGAACACTTAAAAGGAAAAATCTGGGATTACAAGATACTTGACGAAGAACAGAAGGACTTTGAAGTAGTGAAAGAGGAAAGAGAATGAATTGGAAAGAATATGCAAGAGCAGCAAGACTGGCTGCAGCAGAAGGAATTGTAATGCTCAGAAATAAAAAGAAAGTATTACCTTTAAAAAGAAATGAACGGATTGCGGTATTCGGAAGGATACAGTTTGATTATTATAAAAGTGGGACAGGTTCAGGCGGTATGGTAAATGTTCCATATTCGACGAATATAGTGAAAGCATTAAAAGAGTCAAAAAGATGTACGATTGATGAAAATCTGGAAGAAATATACAGAGCCTGGGTGAAAGAACATCCTTTTGATAAAATATTTATAGAAAAAGATTTTTGGACAATTGAACCATGGGCGCAGGAAGAGATGCCGGTGTCTGATGATATCGTAAAGAAAGCAAAAGAAGAAAATGATATAGCAATGATCATACTTGGAAGGACAGCGGGAGAAGAAAGAGACAGTTTAAAGGAAAAAGGCAGCTGGTATTTAAGTGAGACCGAAGAGGATATGCTGGCAAAAGTAACAAAATACTTTGAAAAAACAGTGGTGATTCTCAATGTTGCGGGAATTATGGATATGCAATGGGTGGAGCGTTATAACCCATCAGCCGTTCTTTATGTATGGCAGGGAGGAATGGAAGGTGGAAATGCCGTTGCAGATGTTCTGCTTGGAAAGATAAATCCCTGTGGAAAATTGTCAGATACGATTGCAAAACGGATCGAAGACTATCCGGCAGATGCCAATTTTGGAAATACGAAAGAGAACATCTATCAGGAAGATATTTATGTCGGTTATCGGTATTTTAACACGTTTGAACCGGAACAGATCCAGTATCCGTTCGGCTATGGACTTTCTTATACGAAGTTTGAATGGAAGACAGAACGGTTTGACCGGACAGAACCATTTTCCGGAAATCCGGGAGTTCATTTATGGGTCCGGGTTAAGAATACAGGGGATGCGGACGGAAAAGAAGTGATACAGGTATATTTAAAAAAGCCGGAGCATCTGCTGGGAAATCCGGAAATAGTACTGGCCGGATTTTTGAAAACCAGTATTTTAGCACCTGGAGAGGAACAGGTGTTGAAATTTTTTATCCCGGAATCTGTGAGGAGTTCCTACGATGACAGTGGAAAATCCGGATACAAAGAAGCCTGGATAGTAGAAAAAGGAAAGTATGTATTTTACATCGGAAACAGCAGTACGAATCTGAAAGAGGCAGGAAAGATTCAGGAAAAAAAGACAAGAATTCTGGAGCAGTTAGAAGAAGTTCTGGCACCGATTACAGATTATGAAAGGCTGATTCCGGAAGAAAATGAAGATCACACGGTGAAACCGGGATATGAGCCGGTGCCGGTAAGAACCGCAGACAGAAAAAAGCGTATAGAGGAAGAAAGAAAAAATCTGACCGAACCTATGCGTGCCTTGTATCAGGGGGAAAGAGGCTGGAAACTGCAGGACGTTGCGGAAACAAGAAAATCTATGGAACAGTTCCTGTCACAGTTCTCGGATGAAGAGCTGGCCTGTCTGGTACGTGGAGAAGGAATGCGTTCACCGAAGGTAACTTCCGGTACGGCCGCAGCGTTTGGCGGCGTAACTGATGTTTTGAAAGAGCATGGAATCCCTGTAGCATGCTGCGCAGACGGACCATCAGGAATCAGACGGGATGACGGTCATCTGGCTTTCAGTATTCCGATTGGTACGGCGCTTGCCTGCACCTTTAACCTTCCGTTGGTGGAAACATTATTTACATGGATGGGAAAAGAATTAAAGGAAAATAAAATAGATCTGTTATTAGGTCCGGGGATGAACATTCACAGACATCCGTTAAATGGACGGAACTTTGAATATTTTTCAGAAGACCCTCTTTTGTCCGGTAAGATGGCTGCGGCAGAGATACGGGGAATCCGTGCATCCGGTGTATCCGGAACTTTGAAGCATTTTACGGCGAACAATCAGGAACTGGCACGGACAGAATGCAATGCGGTGGTATCCGAGAGGGCGCTGCGGGAAATTTATCTGAAAGGATTCCAGATAGCGATGGAAGAGTCGGATCCATTAGCCGTTATGAGCACATATGGTCCGGTTAATGGAATCTGGACGGCATCGAATTATGAACTGCTGACCATGGTCCTACGCAAAGAATGGAAGTATGACGGACTGGTTATGACAGACTGGGAAGCGCATATGAACAGTGAGGAAGGGCAGGAGGCGACCGAACAAAATACCTGTGCCATGATACAGGCACAGAATGATCTGTACATGGTTGTAGAAGACTCTGCTACGAATGCAAAAGGCGATAATACGGTAGAAGGAATAGAAAAAGGAAGAATTACCAGAGAGGAACTTTTACGGAGTGCTGAAAATATATGCCGTGTGCTGATAAAATTATTTTATTAGATTATGTAATGAAGGAACATAAAAAGGAGACAAGAAATGGCAAAAGTAAGTTTCGATCATTATCTGCACGGTGGAGATTATAATCCGGAGCAGTGGCTGGAACATCCGGAAATTTTAAAAACAGATATAGAATATTTTAAGAAAGCACATATCAATACAGTGTCTCTTGGAATCTTTTCCTGGTCTGTGTTAGAGCCAAAAGAGGGAGAGTATCATTTTGAATGGCTGGAGGAAATCATTCATAATTTGTATAAAGAAGGAATCTATGCCATCCTTGCGACACCATCCGGAGCGAGACCGAAATGGCTGGCAGATAAATATCCGGAAGTATTAAGAGTAAATGAACGAAGAGAAAAACAACTATTTGGCGGACGTCATAATCACTGCTATACATCACCGGTCTACCGGGAAAAGGTCAGTCAGTTAGACCAGGCACTGGCAAAACGTTTTGGAAAGCATCCGGGCGTCATCTTGTGGCATATCTCGAATGAACTGGGCGGAGAGTGCCACTGTCCATTGTGCCAGCAGAAATTCCGGGAATGGCTTAAGAAAAGATATAAGACAATTGAGAATCTGAACAACCGCTGGTATACGACCTTCTGGAGCCACAGATACGGAAGTTTTGCAGAGATTGAAAGTCCGTCAATGATCGGAGAGCATGAACTCCATGCATTGAAACTGGACTGGAAGCGGTTCGTAACAGAACAGACGATTGATTTCCTGAAAGTGGAGGTTGCCGCAATCAGAAAAGGCGGTTCGGAACTTCCGGTTACTACGAATCTGATGTATGACTATGAAGGACTGGATTATAAGAAATTCCGGGATGTTCTGGATATCGTCAGCTGGGATAACTATCCGGGATGGCATAAAAAAGAAGAATGGATCACGGCCGTAGACTGTGGCTTACAGCATGATCTGATGCGAAGTATCAGGAAAGAACCATTTCTTCTTATGGAATCCTGCCCATCCGCTACGAGCTGGAAACCGGTCAATAAATTAAAGAAGCCGGGGATGCATCTGGCTTCATCACTTCAGGCAATAGCCCACGGCTCGGACAGTGTGCTGTATTTCCAGCTTCGCCAGAGCAGAGGCGCCACAGAAAAATTCCATGGTGCGGTGATAGACCACTATGGAAGTTCGGATACCAGAGTATTCAAAGAAGTAACAGAAACCGGAGAAGCACTGGAGCAGATCAAAGAGACAGTCGGAAGTAAGACATATGCACAGGCAGCAGTCCTCTATGACAGAGAGAACAGCTGGGCACTAAAAGATGCACAGGGACCAAGAAATGAAAATATGTATTACGAAGAGTGTGTTCGGAAGCAGTATCGTGCATTAAGGGAGCAGGGACTGAATGTGGATGTAATCTCGATGGAGCATGATCTGGATGATTATAAGATCCTGGCGGTTCCGATGGCATATCTATTCCTTGATGGTTACGAACAGAAATTAAGAGATTATGTAAGAAATGGCGGAACAATGGTGCTGACATACTGGTCCGGGATCGTGGATGAAACGGATCGTTGCTTCCTTTATGGAACGCCGCATGGACTTATGGATGTAACTGGAATTCGAAGTGCAGAGATCGATGCGTTATATGACTGGGAAGAAAATCAGGCAGTTCCGGATGCCGGAAATCATCTCGGATTAAAACAGATATACCGGTGTGAACATCTGTGTGAGCTTCCGGAAGTATCGGATGCGGAAGTGTTAATGCGTTATGGGGCAGACTTTTATGAAGGAAAAGCTGTTGTGACACATAAGAAATATGGAAACGGGCATGCATATTATGTGGCAGCAGATATGGAATACCTATTCTATCATGATTTTTATGAAAAGGCAGTCAAAGAGGCCGGAATCACAGCACCGGTAGAGTTCGTACCGGAGGGAGTCTCTGTGAATATAAGAGAGACGGAGAAAACGGAATATTTATTTATACAGAATTTTGGAAGAAAGGCAGCGGCAGTTCCGGTAAGGGAAGAATATAAAGTAATTTACGGGAATGACAGCGAAGTGATCGGGCCGCTGGAGACCAGAGTACTGAAACGAGAAAAAGTGTAACATAAGGATAATCAAAGCTCTTTTGATGCGAAAGCAAGAAGACAGCTATTATTTATTAATGGCTGCCTTCTTGTTATATAAAGAAACAATGTTTTTACAAAAAAAGTGTATAATATAAATAAGACATATGTTACATTAGAATTGAAATCACAGGAGAAAAAAGGAAATCGAACATGAACAGCAGAAAAAAAGTCTTATGGAAGATATTCATTTCAACATTATATTTAAGTGCATTTACATTCGGCGGCGGTTATGTGATCGTGAGTCTGATGAAGAAGAAGTTCGTGGACGAGCTTCATTGGATCGAAGAAAAGGAAATGCTGGATCTGGTTGCGATCGCACAGTCTTCCCCTGGAGCAATTGCGATAAACGGGGCGATTGTCGTAGGATATAAACTGGCAGGAATTGCCGGTGTACTTGTATCGATCATTGGAACGGTCATTCCACCATTTGTTATTATATCGTTACTTTCTGTCTGTTATAATGCATTTCGCAGTAATGAACTGGTAAGTCAGATGTTGGAAGGCATGCAGGTGGGAGTCGGAGCGGTGATTGCATCGGTGACGTATGAGATGGGAGCGGGTATCGTGAAGGAAAAGGACGCACTCTCGCTGATGATCATGGCAGGGGCATTTGCAGCATCCTGTGTATTTGAAGTAAATGTTGTATATATTGTGATTATATGTGGATTGCTGGGTGTCTTACGCACATGCATAAGCAGGAAAGGAGCGGGCAAATGATATATCTGCAGCTTTTCTTAAGCTTTTTACAGGTTGGGATGTTCAGCTTTGGCGGCGGCTATGCGGCGATGCCTCTGATACAGGGGCAGGTTGTGACGGGACATCACTGGCTTAGTATGTCGGAATTTACGGATCTTATTACGATTTCGCAGATGACACCGGGACCGATCGCAGTGAATTCGGCAACCTTTGTCGGAATCAAGATTGCGGGGATCCCGGGAGCTTTGGCGGCAACATTTGGGTGCATCCTGCCATCGTGTATCATTGTAACGGTCATTGCAAAGCTCTATTTAAAATATCGCAGTATGGAAGTACTGCAGGGAGTGCTGGGGTCTTTAAGACCTGCAGTTGTGGCAATGATTGCATCTGCGGGAATATCTATACTGATCACAGCATTCTGGAAAAGCAGGAATCTGATCACGATTGCAGGAACGAAGTGGGATCTGGTATTGATCTTTGTAGTCTGCATGATATTACTACGGAAAGTGAAAATGAATCCCATATGGGTGATGCTTCTGGCCGGAGTGATGAAAGTGGGGATATCACTTATATAAAAGTGGATAAGATTTAAGAAACAGGTTGAAGAAAACAGAAAATGTGGAAAAGTAAGAGAGGAATAAAAATGGGGGATAATACGATTGAAAAAAATGCGATCACGGAAGGAGTCATCTGGAAACAGCTGTTGATATTCTTCTTCCCAATCATGCTTGGAACATTGATCCAGCAATTATATACAACGGTTGATACGATCATAGTGGGCCGATTCGTAGGAAAGGCAGCGTTGGCGAGCGTTGGAGGACCGGCGGCTGTATTATCGACGATCGTGGTTACATTTTTTAACGGTCTGGCGAACGGAGCAGCAGTTATTATCGCACAATATTATGGTGCGAAGGACAGGAAACGTCTGCATGTGGGTTTACATACAGCATATCTGTTCTCAATCGTGATCAGTGTCCTTATCTCGTTGATTGGTACAGTGCTGACGCCGTGGCTGCTTAGGATCATGAATACACCACAGGATATGATGGCTGATTCCACGACGTATCTTAGAATTTATTTTATGGGGATTCTGTTCACACTGGTTTATAATATGGGATCTGCGATCATGAGAGCTGTCGGAGATTCCAGAAGACCGCTTCTGTATCTGCTGGTCTGTTGTGTAATGAATATTG
>ERZ808240.2766-NODE-2766-length-18398-cov-7.140871_pt1 | contig 18398 bp, 25 predicted proteins | sample MGYA00521084_ERZ808240 | MGnify/ENA primary metagenome ERZ808240 (study PRJEB31516, sample SAMN03275571) | gut metagenome | biome: mammalia-associated habitat; material: feces | host: Papio cynocephalus | place: Kenya | collected 2012-08-06 ... | reverse complement strand
GCGGCGGTGCTGAACTTGCCGTCCACATACGATTTCACCTTTGCCCACACCGTGGCGAGCCCTGTCTTGTCCAAGAAATTTCCCATAGTCCTTTGTCTGTCTTTAATGATTGATGATGTTGTCTATCGTGTTGTCGGGAATAGGCGTGCAGGCGCATGCGGTGCCGCTTTCCCCCTTTTCCAGCTTTTCCACCCTGTCTGCCAGGCTGTCCGTCTGCCGCTTCACCCCAGCTATGGCAGCGCTGCATTTTGCCGCCTCCTCCTCTATCATGGCCTGAAGGGCATGTATGTTGCTGATGTTGCCCATCTTCAGCCATCCCGGGTTCTGCCAGGCGTATATGTCGCCGTTGTCTGCGGCTTCAGGGTCCTGTCCGTTGTATATGGCCACCAGTTGTCCGTAGCGCAGCTTCTTGCCGTTGGTGGCTGTCGGTTCCGTGTCTGCCGCCATCAGTGCCGCAGAGGCATACACCTTGCGTATGCCCAGCGTGCCGGCGTTGCGCTCCAGGTCAGCCATATACGCCAATGTGTCGGCATGCAGCGCGCCCACCTCTTCAGGAGTGATGCTGCCCACTGCCGTCTTCTGCCGCAGCTCCGCCGCCCTTTTCTGTAAGTTGTATATCGTTTCCATAGCCGTATGCCTGTTTATCCCTGTGTGCATTCCGACAGCTTGAACGTGCCCTTTACCGGTATCACCGGCAGCACATAGCTGTCCTCATAGTAACTGCCTGTACCGCTGGCCAATTGCAGTTGCAGTGCAGGTTCGCCGGGTTCTGAGCCTATGCCTATTTTGTACTCCCTGTTGTCATACACAAAGCTCTTTGTGGTCTTCCTCTTGAAGGGCATGGCCTTTTTCTCGTCTTCTATCACCAGCAGCAGGCCCTTGCTTATTTTGTCCGGTCCCCAGGTGGTGTTGGCGGTCTTGATGTCGAGTGTCAGCATCGTGTCGCCGTCCCGCTCCACGATGTTCACCTTTCCCGAATAGCCGTTGAGCCATGTTACCGCCACGTTATTCCTGGTCTTGTTGGCCTCCATGGCCTGTTCCATCAGGTCGAGCAGCGTCTGCACCTCCGTCAGCCTGTACGCCTTGTCAGCCCCCGTGGCGGTGGCCGCCAGTACAACCGTGGTGGCAGTGGCGCAGGCACGCGTCTGCCCGTCTTCGAACACCCGCCGGTCAGCCTCCCGCGTGTTGACCAGCAGGTACGCCCCCGTTTCTTTGTCCACCTTCAGTGTAGCCCCGTTGAAACTGCACGGCATGCCGTCCACCACGAGCGTGCCGCCTCCGAAAACGGTGGTGCCGTCGCTCTGTTCCTCCTGTTCCACATCCTCCAGCAGGAACACCCCGGCGCCCATGGTGAGCACCTTCAGAAAGCCCTGCCACGCCTTCAGGCTGTTTTGTTGCAGCGTGTCGAGGTCGTCCAGGTAGACGGGCTGTCCGCCCCCGTTGAATTTCAGTCTATTCATAGTCATACAGTTCTATGCGGAAAGTTCGTCCCGCGGGTTTGTAATATCTTGTTATATGTTCAATGGCGTTGAGGTTGACCCCCTTGTATTTGTCTTCGGCAGCATCCGTCGACGTGCACAGGAACGTGGGCACCCACACCACGAAGCTTGTGCCGTAGTCTGCCTCGCCCCGCAGCTTGAGGGTAGCTGTTTTCCCCTCCGTGGCGGCATACATGTAGCGTTTGGCCTGCTGCTCCGCCCGTGTGTGCCAGTAGGGCGGGTTGTCCTGTGTGCCGCTGTCTATCCATATCTGCCGGTCCTGCAGGAAGAATGCCCCGTTCAGTGCCCGCTCCATGCTGATCACGGATGCGGTGGTGTTGAGCCTTTCTGCACTGTCTGTGTGCAGGTCATCCAAAAAGGCCATTTGCCGCCGCAGCGGCAGGGTGAGCACCCGCAGCAGTGCCGTCATGACCTTGCTTCTGAGTACCGGCGGCAGCAGCTGCCGCGCCAGCAGTGCGATGTCAGTTTTCCACCACATAGGCCAACGAGTTGTCCAGTCCTTCCGCCACCATGCTTCCGCCGGCAGCCGTGTAGTTGTTGCCCTCGATGAGCGTCCATGCCGCCCCGCTGTCCTGCGTCTTGTAGAAGCACTGTCCCAGCTCCACGTCCACCACGCCCTCCACCGCCTGTATGGCGTCCGTCAGTTTGGTCTTGTTGAACGTGCCTCCGTAGACAATGCCGCGCAGGTAAGCGTTGACGGCATCGTTTACCGCCTTGGAGCCGTCTGCCAGCCGTGTGCCCTCCTTGCTGAGCACCATGGGGTCCACCCACACCTCAGCCCTGACCATGATGCTGTCGGCAGGTCTGGAGTAGACGTTGAGCACTATGCCCGCTATTTTAACGGTGTTCAGATACTGTTTGAACGCCGTCAGCATATCCCCCTCCAGCGGCACCGGCATGCCGTCCTTGTCGGCGCTGGCCAGTATTTCCACGCTGGTGCCGCGGTCTCTTACCGCCACATACTTCACCGGCTGCTTGCCCTCGTCGGTTGCGGCATAGCCGTACCGCCCCGTGTCTTCGTCCAGCACCAGGCTGTCGCCGTACTGGAAGGCCAATGCCGTCCTGTGGTACCACGGCACGCTGGCCACCACCGCCCTGTCCATGCGCTCGCAGGTCTCGTTGATCCATTGCTCCGTGAGCACCTCCAGCACATGGCAGCAGGCAGCCACCACAAAGAGCAGTATGTTCTCTATGCTCACCGCAGAGAAGGCAGCGTTCCATGTCGTGCCCTCCTTCAGTCCGTACTTTTCCCTGAGGGTCTTGTCAGAGAGAAAAGCATCCGTCATTGTCTTCTTGATTTCCGCCGTAGTCCTTGCCATGTTGTATTGCTTTTATGTAAATTCCCTTGTAAACTCCTCGCCGAATATCCTCAGCCGGGTGCCGTCGCTGTCGTATGCCGTGGCAGGGCTAACGCCGTTGGTGCGGCAGTATTCCGCCGTTACCCTGTTGGCCTTTGCCCCGTCCGGCAGTTGCAGCGGCGTGCCCGCCGCGGGCACCTGCGTCAGGCTCAGCCCGTTGGCCGCTGCCACATCAAGGGCAGCCTCCCACGTGCCGTACTCCTGCACCGCCACGTCCAGCAGCGTCTGTCCGTCTTTTGCCACCGCCTCCATCGCCGTGTCATTTTCGTTGGATGCGGTAAGAAACCGCGGCACACACTGCCAGCAGCAGTACGATGAGCGTTGCCGCCAGCCATTTTCTTGAGTCGGACGTCTGCGGTGCCTTGTCTTCATGTGCCCAGTGGTTCATTGTGCTGTCCCTGGCTGTTAGAATAGAGCCGTGTGCGTTGGTCTGCCTGAGTGCCGTCAGGCTGTTCAGGCTTCCTGCCGTCCTGTCGTGCCACGTGTCGCGGTAGTGCTCCCGGCTGATGATGCGTCCGGAGGAGTCCACCGTCATCACCACGGAGTCCTTCACTGCGGCAGCGTCCTTCAGCCATGCGCCGTACATCATCACCGTAGAGTCTTTCAGCACCACGGAGTCCCTCACTGCCGTAGAGTCTTTCAGCCGGGTGCGCTCAGCGGGCGCCAGCGTCTTCCTTTTGGTGGCACAGCCCGTCAGGGTTACAGCCATGAGCAGCCACAGTACCATTCGTTTTGTCATATCCTTTTGTTTTTGTCGGTTTATAAATCCTTGTATTCTTCCTTGGCGTTGAAGCAGGGGCACGCCTTGATCCACTCGTCGGGCTGTATGGTGCCGTCATGGTTCAGGTCGGGCGAAAAGTCGCGGTGCCCCTGTATCACCGCCTTCGGGTATCGCCTTTTCAGCAGCCTGAGCAGCTTCAGCAGGCTCTTCTTCTGCTCAGGTGTGCGGTTGTCCTCCGGCTTTCCTGCCGCATCGATGCCCCCGGTGTACGCCACGTTGACGCTTACAGAGTTGTAGCCCTTCACGCCGTTGCTCACCTTCTGTTCGTCGAGCATCTGGTGTATGGTGCCGTCGGCGCTCACCACATAATGGTAGCCCGGGTTCTTCCAGCCCTTGCGGCGGAACTCCGCCTCCAGGTCCCTTACGGTGGCCTGCCGGCTTCCTGCCGTGCAGTGCACGGCTATGTACTTGATGTTTCTCATTGTTTGCGTTTCATGTTGTCGAGGGCTTTTTCCACGTCCTCGGGTTTTACGTTCAGTTTGCTGGCTATCTCGCCCACGAGTGCTTTCTTCAGCAGTTGCAGGAACGGCATGTGCGGAAAGCAGATGATCATGCTTGCCGCCGTGCTCCACAGCTCCACCAGAATGACACACACACAGATAACGCTGGTAGAGAGCCCGCCCCCACGCCGAGCAGCTTGTCTATCAGTATGAAGAGCAGTATGACCGAGCCGTACACCGCCAGTTTCGACAGCGAGTCGCGCGCCAGTTCGCTCTTGGTGAACCGCCCCTGTTTCAGGCTGGAGGCAATGCCCCACGCGGCGTCCATCACCACGGCAGCCACCGTAAAGCCCACCATGGTCTCGTAGCCCGTCAGGAAATTGGCCGCCAGCAGGCAGAGGCACAGCACCCAGCCCCACACGGTAGACAAAGCCTCCGTGAGTTTTCCGAAAAAGTGTTCCAATATCATTTTCATTGTTTTTAGTAAGTTGCCTTTATTTCTATTCCCGTTGTCGTCAGTCTCACCCCGCTCACCCGTTGCCCGTCCATTTCCAGCTGCTCCTTGATCAGGGTGCGCCAGTAGATGGGGTCATTGTCGAGCAGCATGTCGCTGATGCCGATGCCCACGGCAGGGTTTTCCTTCAGTTCGCCCTTGTGCAGCATCAGCAGCAGCGCCTGGTTCTGCCTGAGCGTGTCTGCCGTGCACAGGCTGCCGTTTCTGATGACCGGTTCCAGCGCCGTGCCGTCCGCATCGTATTGCAGCAGTATTCCTTTCATGTGTTCAGTGTTTTACCGTTGTGTCTTCGTAGTCCGCCCGGTCAAAGGCGGCTGCCGTGGCTGTGGGCGTTACCGTGAGGAAGGTGCCGCCGGGGTGCGTTACCGTTACCCGGTGCGTGTGTCCGTTGAACGCCTCCACCAGCCTGTTCAGCCGTTCGGTCAGCTGCGCTATGTTGACCAGGCCGCCCAGCCGGCCGCCGTTGACGACGATGCTCTCTATGCGGTCCGCCTTCAGCACCACCAGCTCCGTGAGGTCGCCGCTCAGGCTGCCCACCGTTACCGCCGTGCCCACCTTGGGCGTGACGAGCAGCTGTGCGCTGTCGTCCAGTTCAGAAGCCTTCAGCCTTACGCCCGGAATGCTGATGCCGCCTATCGCCACCGTGCACAGGTTGCCCTGCACGGCTTCCACTATGCCCTGGCAGAGCACCGTGTCTTTCGTTGCTCCCGCCATGCCTTTCAGCTGTTCCCTCAATAGTCTGTACGGGTCCATGTTCAACTCAGTTTAAATCCTATGTTTACCTTTCTCTTTCCTCCGGCAGCGGAAAACTCCGTGCTCACCGCCGCCACAAAGTAGGTGCCGTCCTTGCAGGGGTAGTCGGCATCGTGCAGCGTGGCGCTGTCACCCGGCACGCACGGAGGTACCAGCCATCCCGTTATGCTGCCGTCGTAGCCGTCGAAGCTGCGGCGTTTCACCTCCAGTTCACCGCGCGCCTTCATGGATGCGTCGTCGCCTGTGGGGCAGCGTATCTCAATCTTTTCACCTCCGGGGGTGCCCGTTTCCACCTCCTTTACCGTACCGTCGGGCATGAGCGCCTTGACGATTACCTGTACCCTCTTGTCCTCGGCGCGGTGGTAGGTCAGGCTGTCCTCCTCTATGTTGCGCGCAAAGTCGTAGAAGCGCTCCGTGCCCGTCTTTTCGCCGGGCGGATGCACGTGCAGCGTGCTGCCCTGCAGGTAGATGTCCGCCCCGCACTCCTCCTGCACCTTTTTCAGCACGTCATAGCCCGTGGCGTTGCTGATCACGAACTTGCCGTAGGTCCAGGTATAGGAGCAGTCCACCTCCAGCGACAGCCCGCAGCCCTCCGCCACCTTTTGCAGCAGGTCTTTCAGTGCCACCTTCTGCAGCGTGCCGTCCGGCAGGTCCCTGCGGAACAGGAAGAGGTCGTCTTCACAGTGCAGCCTGAGGTTGCCGCCGTCGGTGGATATGCGCTGCAGCCAGCCCTCAAACTCCGTTGCGAGTCCCGTTTCGCGGTAGCCTATGGCCACCGTTACCCTGTCGCCCCTCTTGAGCTTGTCTTCCACCTGCAGCGCCCTGTTGCAGGCAGTGGCGGGCAGCGTGATGACCGCCGTGTCAGAGAGCAGCTCCACACTTCTGTGTATCTCTACCTTGTCTGTCATGCAGAGACGGTAGCGGCCTATCCTGATGTCAAAGTCCATGGTGTACATAAGCGCATTATACTTGAAGGTCGTCGCGGCTCAGCAGCAGCTTGTACATGTCGTCGCTGTAAGCCTGTATGGAATAGTTCTGGTTGGCGGTGCCTGAGGTAAAGGGCATTTCCCAGCTCTCTATGGCCAGCGAGCCGATGCCGAATATCTCGAGCAGCGGACAGAGCGCCTTCACGTGTCCCGCCTCGCAGAAGCCCCGGAGGCGTTCCACCTGGTCCTTCGGGTAGCTGCCGTCTTCGCCCATCAGTATGCCCTCTATGTGCACCGTGTAGTCGTCCTGCGTCCAGTGCTCCTTGATGCTGCCCCTCACCGTGCCTTTCGACACGTGGCGGCGCACCAGCACATGCTGCCCCGTCAGGCTGATCATGGGCTCCAGCGGAAAGAGCCACTCTTCCGCCCCCGCCTCTTCCAGCCGGAACCTCAGAGGCAGCACCATGGGCACGCCCTGCGCATTGGTGCGCACGATGTCCTCCAGCTGTTCCTCCGTGAGCCGTTCCACGTCAAACCCCGTGCTGTCCGCCACGGTCTTGCCGCCCTGCATGTAGCCGAGGTTCCTGCCGTGGAAGCTGTTCTCGCGGAACAGCCAGTAAGGCGGCACCTTGGCCAGCCCCGCTGCCCTGAGTGCCATGTTCTGCAATATGAACCTGTTGGTCTTGCTCATCTGTCTGCGCTTGTTGCTATGGCCAGCGCACGGTTCATGCACCGGAGCACGGTGCGCTCCAGTTCTGCCGTGTCGGCCTTGTCTGCCATGGTTATCTGTATGTTGTCGAAAAACTTGCCGATATTGATCTGTATGTTGGATGCGCGGGAGCCTCCCGTGGCCAGTACGTCGGCTGTGCTTTTGCCGCCGTGCGTGCCTGTACTTTTGCCTGTGCCTGTCCTTTTGCCGCCTCCGGCAGCGGCCGCAAAGGAAAAGGCGGCAGGACTGCCTTTGGGTGCCGGCTGCGCTATGGTGCCTGTGGCTGTGCTCCTGCGGTCCTTGCGGCTCTCGCGGCTGTAGTTCTGCCGGTACAGGGCAGGTATGCCGCCTGCCAGTTGCCGGGCGCTGCCTGCCGCCTTTCTTCCTGCCTCCGTGCCCGTGATGGCCTTTACACCGCTTACCGCACTGCTCCATGCGCCGCTGAAATCGCCGTCAAACAGCCGCGCCATGGCACGCCCCACCAGCCCGATGCCGTTGAGCAGCCCTTTGAGCCGGTCGGTAACGTACGTCTTGACGATGCCTCCGAAGCCCTTCACCACGGTCCACATGGTAAGCAGAAAGGCCCTGAAGCCAGCGAACCTGTTCCAGCAGTACACGATGCCGGCAGTGAGTGCCGCCACGGCGGTAACGGCCAGACCTATGGGGTTGGCGTTGAGTGCCGCATTGAGCAGCCACTGCACGCCCTCCCACACCTTGGTAACGGCAGCCGCCGCCCGCATGGCACCCGTCAGCCCCCACAGCGCTATGGTGTGCGCATTGAAAGCCACGGTGCCCACGGCAGCCACGGCAGCCGCATAGCCCAATTCCACCCGCCATTTGCCGATGAAGCCTGCCGCCGCCTGCACCGCAGAGAGCAGTCTGCCTATGGCGGCAGCCACGGGAGGCACTACGGCCGATGCCGCGTCCATTGCTCCGAGCAGCAGCGGCTTGATGCTGTCAAACAGCTTGACGGCCTCCTGCCTGACGTTGCCCGTCAGGGTAGAGAACTTGCCGCTCACCGTCTGGCTCAGCCTGTCGCTCATGCCGTTGAAGGCTCCGCCCGCTGCCGTGGCATGGCCTATGGCTGCCGCCACGGCGTCAAAGCCTATCCTGCCTTTGCTCATCATGTCCTGCAGCTCCGCATAGGTCTTGCCGGTCATCTTCTGCAGTTCCTTCAGGGGGTTGAAGCCCGCATTGATAAACTGCAGCAGGTCCTGCCCCTGCATCTTTCCTGCCGACGCCACCTGCCCGAACACCAGCGAGAGGGCACCGAGCTTTTCCTTGTCGCCCATGGCTATGTCGCCCAGCTGCTTCAGGTAAGGCACGGTTTTCTGTGCGCTCACCCCGAAGCCCAGCATCGTCTTGGCGTTGTTTTCAAGGTCCAGCGGCCCGTAAGGCGTCTTGGCGGCAAAGCCGTATATCTGGTCCAGCATCTTGGCGGCCGCCGTCCCGTTGCCCGCCAGTGTCCTGAAAGCCACGCCGGTCTGTTCGGCCTGTGCGCCGACGGACGAGAGGGCAGCCACGCCGGCACCGGCCAGCGTGTAGGGGTTCAGCAGGAAGTCCATGCCGGGCAGCGCCATGAGCGAGGTCTTCAGGCTGGACAGCGAGAACGCCGCCCTGAGCCTGCTGCCCGCGGAGGCGGCCTTGCGCTCTATGGCGTCCAGCTGCTCCGAGGTGCGGCGGGCTACGGACAGCACGTTGCCCTGGTCTGCCTGCAGCTTGATGATGAATTGTAATATGCCTTTATCCATTGTCGTTGTGTTCTGCCTCCTTGATGTCTTTCAGGTAGCGTATGGTCCACGCCCATTCCCCGTCAGAGAGGGTGTCGGGATCCAGATACAGGTTGTAGCGCAGCAGCGTGTCCACATAGAGTATGCCGCCTGCGTCGATGTCGTCTATATCCGCATCCCTTAAAGTTTTTTTATCTCTGCCTCCTTTACCCTGAGCACTTCGTCCAGCTGCGAGCTGACGGCAAAGAACAGGTCGTCGTCGGTCTTGATTTCCGCATCGCCGTCCAGCCACAGCTGGTTGAGTATCGCCTCCTGCATCTTGATGGGGTCTTTCACCACGCTCACGTAGCTGAGGTCCTTGCGTGTGGGCTTGCGCACGATGCACTGCCTGCCCTGTGTCTCTATGAGAAACACCTCGCCGTGCTGCTTCTTCCACTCTTCTATCTTCTGCTTGTCTATCTTCATAACTGTGTTTGAATAATGTTTGAACAATGTTTGGACGGTATCCGGACGGCTTACGCCTTCTTCCTGTCCAGACAGATGAACGGCAGCTCCTTTTCCTGGAACTTGTCGCCCTGTTTCCACTCCGTGTTGTCTTCCGTAAACTCCACGCCCACCAGTATGTCGGTTACCACGGTGTCGCCCTTGGAGGGGTTGCCGTAAGACACCACCATGTCGACGGAGGCGTCGAGCACATCGCCGCCGCAGGCCTGTGCCAGCGCTTCGTATTCGCTTTGCAGCAGGCTTACGGAGCCTTCGTATGTCTTGTTGCCGTGCTGTATGGCATGGGGCTTGCTGCCTTTGGCGTGCAGCGCCTCTTTCTCTTGTTTGGCCGAGTACTTTACGGCGCGGAAGCCCGTTACCGGCCTGCCTGCCAACACCACGCTGATGTCGGCCCATTCGTATTCCCTTGAATTGAACATGTCGTTGCTGTTTTATGTCGTTTCTACCAAAAAGCCCAGATTCACGTCCACATAGCGTGCATAGCCGTAAGGGCGCACCTTTAGCGTCACTTCCACCTTGGAGGTGCTCAGCACGTTCTGCTTCTCGTCTATGTAGCACCGGCAGCCGCTGCCGTCGTCAGTGGCGCACAGCTCGCCGGCGGCGGTCATCTGCTTGTCGATGCCGTTTTCCACCGTCTGTTGCCAGCTCTTTACCACGCCTGCCTGCAAGGTGCCGTCGGTGTTCACCTCCAGCTCGTCCAGCAGCATGTCCAGCAGCAGGTCATAGGCTATGCGGTACGCCTTGTCTATCACGCGGCGCAGACTCAGGTGGGCATAGTCGTCGGCAGGGCTGCAGGCCAAGCTGTCGTCGGCAAAGAAATAGCCCGTGCGCCCCACATATTTGCGCGGCACGATGTAGCCTTTCCCGTAGATGCCGCTGACGGTGCTCTCTGCCTCGTCTATCTTCTTGCTGCCGACATACATGAGCAGCGGCGCGAGGGCACCGTCCTTCACCCGTCCTATGTTGCGCTGCACGGGTATGCTTGCCGCCCTGCCCAGCAGCGTGCCTATGGCGGCACCTCCGGAGGCGGCGGCCGTGTCGCCTATCAGTATGCCCACGCGGTTGCAGCTTTCTTTCGTGAGGTCTCTGAGCGGCTGTGCCGGGTCATAGTTCCTGCCCTCCAGGATGAAGAACAGCGGGGCGTACATCTGGTCCGTGGCCCATTCTGCCAGCTGCTGCGCCTTGGGCAGTGCCGTCAGCACGTCGGGGTCCATGCCCTCTGCACTGGCGCTTTTCGAGGCGGTGTTCAGGTTGGCTATGCCTATGCCGCGCAGGTTGCCCGTCATGGCTGTAATCAGGTGGCGGGCATGGCCGGCGTCTGTCTTGGTATAGTCGCACAGGGCCGTTACGGCGGTGTCGGGCGACACGGCATAGACAATGAGTCTGGTGCCCGTTCCTGCTTCGTCGTAGAAGGCCGACACATGGCGGTACAGCGCTGCATTGTTCTGCGCCGTTACGCCCAGCTCCGCGAGGCTGTCCATGCCGGCCAGCGTGTAGGCGGTGTTCAGTGCAAAGGTGTCTGCCACTGCCGCCGCACCGCAGATGAGGGCCAGCAGGCCGTCGGCACTTTCGCCGACGGTTCCCAGTTGCCCGTTGAGATACTTGATTTTGACTCTTGGCAATATCATGGCTTCTTGTTTGTGGTTTGACTTCGCTCTATGCCTGTGCACTCTCTATGATGGCTGCTATGCCCTTGCCGTCGTAGCGGCGCGGAGCTCCGCCCGTGCGCACGAGGAACGAGTAGATGTCGCCGTAGTAGGTAGGGTTGCCCATGTCGTCGAACATCTGCACGTCGCCCAAGGCGCGGCTCACGCAGCTTTCCTGCCATGCCAGGGCGGCGGCCAGCTCGTCGGCGGCATCCTCGTCCTCCCATTTCAAGAGGGCGGTACCGGCGGCAGTGGTGCGGAGCACCTTGGAGCGCTGCATCACCTCAAAGCCGTAGAGCCTGCCCAATACGCCGCGCTGTGCATCGGCAGACGCCAGGAAGGCAGACAGCTCCTTGTCGGTAAGGTCGTCCAGAAGGTCGGCATACATCACCGCATCCGCCAGCAGGTAGCGGCCCTCGGCGGGCACGTCGTCTTTGTTGAACTGTATCATCGCCTTCATCACGGCAGCCTTGGTAAGCTTCTTGCGCTTGCCGGTGGCCTTGGATGAGGTGTGCGCATCAGTGGCGGCGCCGGCGGTAAAAATCTTCGTCTCGAGGTTGCCCCACCTGTAGAGCAGCAGCTGGGCAGCCATGGCCTGCAACTGCTGGCGGTCGTTCTGAAGCACGCTGTTGCGCTTGTTGTAGCTCAGCTCCACGGTGTCCGCGTTGGATATGTGGATAGGGTTGGTGGTCAGCTCGTCGATGGTGTAGGACAGGTCGTAGTCGGTGCGCTCGTTGATTTCCGCCGGCTTCTTGCTGCGGTTGATTTCCACGCCGGAAGGGTTGCCGGCGTTGGGCACGTGCACGGTCTTGTTGTTCACGAAGGCTGAGTCGTCCACACTCTTGGAGGCAAACGAGTTGTCGGGATAGAAATTCTCGACAACGGTGTTGATCCATATTTCTTTGTTCAATGCCATTTCTCTGAATTTTTAAAAGTTGTTGGTTATTCGATATAGTCTACGCCGAATTTCTGCCGGTACAGGTCCTTGAACAGCGCGAAGTCCTGCTCCTTCAGGGTGGCGAGGCGGTTTTCACGGTCTATCTCGTCCCAGGTCTTGTTGTGGAACAGCGGCGCGCCCGTCTGCCCGGTGTCTATGTACTGCGCGGCTCTCGGTGCGGTGCGCCCCTTCATGCTGTCGAGCAGCTTCACGGTGTTTTCGCGGTCGCTCTTCAGCAGACCCTTGAAGGTGTCTGCCTGTTCGGCGGTTATCTTGCCCGCCTTCACCGCATCGCCAACCAGCGCGTCGTCCTGCTGCCTGTGCAGCGTTTCTATCTGGTTCTTGTAGCTTTCCACTGTCTTGCCCAGTGCGTCGGCCTTGACGGCCTTGCTGGCCAGTTCCCTGATGTGTGCCACTACCGATGCGTTGTCCGCCTTGTTTTCAAAGCTCGGTATTTGCTTGATGTCATCTATTAATGCCATGTCTACGTTGTTTTGTGGTTTGTTTTCAAACCGGTTATTGAAATAGTTGTAAATGCCTTCGGGGGTACGGGGCGGGTTGTCCACCTCGTCCATGTCGTATATGCCGTCTGCCAGCTTCATGCGGAGCGCCTCCTGTGCCGTTATCCAGTGGTCGGTGCCGTCAAAGTAGGCGGCGGACACCTCGCCGGCGTCCATGCCCATGCGGCGGGCTATCATGTCTGCCAGGTCTTTCTGGAGCGCGTCCATCTGCTCTGCCGTCTGCCGCATCTTGGCGGCATTGCCGCAGGTGCCGCCGCTCACGTTGTGGAGCATCAGGCGGGCATACGGACTCATGTACAGGGGCTTGCCGCAGAGGGCTATGATGGCGGCTATGCTTGCCGCCACGCCGTCTATGTACAGGGTAATGTCGCTACGGGACTGGCGAAGGGCGTTGTAGATGGCCATGCCGCTGAATACATCGCCGCCGTAACTGTTGATGTGCACCTCTACCGGGGCGCCTTCGCGGTCTTGTGCGAAAAGCTCGCTCACTATGCGGTGGCTGTCTACCGTACACCCTTCGCCCACTTCGCCGTAGAGCATGATGACGGTCTTGCCGTCTTGTCTGCTGATGTTGGAAAATTGCTGTTTCATCGCTGTTGTTTGCCGCAAATTTCAGTTTTTTTTCCGCTCCGTGCAAATGGCGCCGTGAGCGTGTAGCCGCAGGGCGTCATCGTGTAGCTCCAGGGTTACACCGTAAAAAGCTGATTTCCTTTTACGTCTGAAATTGTTGAAATTTGCATCGATAAAACATTTGTACATGGCAAAGAACAGCAACATCGACAAGAAGGACATAGCTAAGGAGCTTTATGTCAAGGGAGGCATCACACAGGAGGAAATAGCGCGCAAGGTGGGCACCACGAGGCAGACCGTCTCGCGCTGGGCAAAGGCCGGATACTGGGACGAGCTGCGCGCCTCGGTTACCGTCTCTACCGAGCGCATCATAGCCAGCTGCCAGCAGCAGATCAACAGGATACAGGACCAGGCGCAGCAGCGGCCGGAGGGGGAGCAGGTGCTCACCTCCAAGGAGGCGGACACCATTGTCAAGCTCTCGTCGGTCATCAACAAGCTGCAGAGGGATGCCGGCATCTGCGAGGTGGTCAACGTGGGCATGAAGTTCACCAACTGGCTCAAGGCCTACGACATGGAAAAGGCAAAGGAGTACAACGAGCTGTGGGATCTGTTCATTAAAGACTTGCTGAAATGACACAGGAAGAACGCAAAGCCCTCCAGCGCTGGACGGAGCACCACAAGGCGCTGGCTGCCGACGTGCCCGTGGAAGACGGACTCACCCCCGGCGAAACGGAACGGAAACGGAAACGCCTGGAGGCTGACCCCGTACAGTGGATCAAGTACTTCTTCCCGAAGTATGCCAAATACGAGTTCGCGCCCTTCCATGTGCGTGCCATACGCCGCGTCATCGAGCACGGCGAGTGGTACGAGGTGCTGTCGTGGAGCCGCGAGCTGGCCAAGTCTACCGTGGCCATGTTCATCAACATGTACCTCGCACTGACCGGGCGCAAGCGCTTCTTCGTGCTGGCCTCTGCCACCATCGACTCTGCCAAGCGGCTGCTGGCGCCCTACAAAATCAATTTCGAGCAGAACCCGCGCCTCACGCAGTTCTACGGCAGACAGCCCGTCCTTGGCGACTGGACGGACGCGGAGTTCCGCACCGCATGCGGCGCCAAGTTCGTGGCGCTCGGAGCGGGGTCGGCACCGCGCGGCGCACGCAACGAGGAGGTGCGCCCGGATGTCATCTACATGGACGACTACGACACGGACGAAGACTGCCGCAACCCCGAGACACTGAAGAAGAAGTGGGACTGGTTCGAGGCGTCGCTCTATCCCACGCGCTCCATCTCTGAACCCACGCTGGTGCTCTGGTGCGGAAACATCATTGCCAAAGACTGCTGCATCAAGCGGGCGGGGGCACGCGCCAGGCACTGGGACATCGTGAACATACGCGACAGGCAGGGGCGCTCCACATGGCCGCAGAAAAACAGCGAGGAGCAGATAGACACCGTGCTGGCCAACATATCCGCCAAAAACGCACAGGCGGAGTACTTCAACAATCCGGTGAGCGAGGGAGCCGTCTTCAAGGCACTGCCTATGGGCAAGGTGCCGCCGCTCGGAAAGTTCAAATTCTTGGTGGCTTACGGCGACCCTGCCTACTCCGACTCGCGCAAGAAGGCCAGCTCCACCAAGGCGCTCTGGCTCGTGGGCAAGTACAAGGGGGTGTACTACATCATCAAGGGCTTCCTGGCGCGCGAACTCAACGCCACCTTCATAGGCTGGTACTTCGACATCATGGACTATGTGGCCGGCAAGACCACGGTGTACTGCTACATGGAAAACAACAAGCTGCAGGACCCTTTCTTCAGGCAGGTGTTCATGCCGCTGCTGCATGCAGAGTGCGACAGGCGGCACCGGCAGCTGTACATCAAGGGCGACGAACGCAGGAAGACCGACAAGGCCACGCGCATCGAGGCAAAGCTGGAGCCGGTGGACCGCAACGGCGGATGGATATTCAACGGGCAGGAAAAGGACAACCCCCACATGCAGGAGCTGCTCAACCAGTTCAGGCTCTTCGAGATGCACCTGCCCTACAATGCCGACGGACCCGACTGCATAGAGGGCGCCGTTACCATACTGGAAGAGAAGGCGGCGGCCACGGAACCTGCCGTCGTCATACCCTTTGACGAACTCAACGAAGACAACCCTTACAGAATGTAAAAAAACGATATGGCCGAATTTATTACTACCAATGACTACGACGCCACCATACACCGCGAGATACTGGACGCGCTGCTGCGCAAGGAGGCTGCCACCTACGACCCGCAGGTGGTAGAGATATGCGAAGACCGCGCCATTGCCGAAATGCGCTCGTACCTCAACAAGACGTACGACTGCGACCGCATCTTCAGTGCCACGGGGCAGGACCGCCATCCGCTCATACTCATGTTTGCCGTCGACATGGCGGTGTACCACATCTTCTGCCAGCACAATCCCTACAAGATTGCCAAGATAAGGCAGGACCGCTACGACCGCGCCATAGAGTGGCTCAAGGGCATCATGGCGGGCGACGTTACCGTTGACGGGGCACCGAGGCTGCCCGACGACACCGCAGACGGCAATTCCAGATGGCAGATCACGGCAGACGGGGCAAGGCCTACACTGCTGTAAACATTTAACACCACTACAAGATGAAAAAGAAAAAATACGGACGCCCCGGATCTCAGGGACGCAAAATCATACAGGGAGGACTGCGCAGACCTGCACCCGCCAGCCCCGAACCGGACATCGTGCTGCAGATGCCGGACCTCTTCCTCTTCAACATGCGCGACTATATGGAGTCGGTGCGCAGCGCACGGAGCATCGACTGGTCCTACCGCGTAAGGCTCTACGACATGTACGAGTCTGCCATGCTCGACCTGCACCTCTCGGGCGTGCTCGACAAGCGCCTCAGGGGCGTGACGCGGCTGCCCGTGCAGTTCCTCAGGCAGGGAAAGGTGGACGAGGACATCACCCGGCAGCTGCGCTCGCCGTGGTTCAAACGGCTCAGGAAGGACCTCGTGCTGTCCAAGTTCTGGGGGTTCACGCTCGTGCAGTTCTACACCGACGGGGAGGGAAACCTGCGCTATGACCTCATAGACCGCAAGCATTACGACCCCGTGTTCCGCAAGCTGCTCAAGTACCAGGGCGATCAGGAGGGCATAAGCATTGACCAATTCGACAACATGCTCTTTGTGGGCGAGGAGCGCTCGTTGGGCATCTTTGCCGAACTGCTGCCGGCGGTGCTCTACAAGCGCGGCAACATGAGCGACTGGGCCAAGTTCTGCAACATATTCGGCATGCCCATCAGGGAGTACACCTATGATGCCGGCGACGAGCAGGCGCGCCGCAAGATTCTTGCCGACGCACGCATACAGGGCACCAACGCGGTGTACATACACCCCAACGAGAGCGAGATGAACCTCATAGAGGCGGGCAACAAGACGGGATCGGCAGAACTCTACCAGAAGTTCACCGAATACTGGGACGCGAAGATTTCCATACGCGTACTGGGCAACACGCTCACCACCGATGCCAAGGACAAGGGAACACAGGCGCTCGGCACGGTGCACAAGGAGGAGGAGGACGACATGAACGCCGACGACCGCGACTTCCTGCTCGACATCCTCAACTACGACATGAAAACCATCTTCACCAACCTCGGATTCAATGTGGAGGGCGGCGAGTTTGCCTATGTCAACAACGAGAAGACGGAACCGCAGACGCTGCTCAACATCGTGCAGGGCATGCAGCAGATGGGGCTGCCGCTGGACGACGACTGGCTCTATGAACAATTCGGCATAGAGAAGCCCAAAGACTATGACCGCCAGAAGCAGCTGAAGGAGGAGCGGCGCAAGGCCGTGCAGCAGGCTCTGGAACAGTCTTCCAACGATGTTCAAACGCCGTTGGAACAGCATCCCGGCAAGCCGCGGACAACAGCCAAAGGCAGCATCAGAGACCGGCTGAACGGTTTTTTCGGCATAGCCCCGACAGCCGGGGCGGACACCGACTTCTGATAGACGCCCTCTACTACGGAGGCAATTGCAGCTGCCACCGCCACCCGCAGCGTTTCCGCAATGCGGCAGAATCCGTGCGATTCTCTGCCGATGTGCTGGCGCAGTTTGTCCAGAGGATTTACCGGGGCTTCGACACCGCCACGGGCATAGAACCCGCCATGTGGCGCGAGGTGCTGCGCATCGTCAACGAGGCCACCGTGGAGGGACTGGCGCAAGGCAAGGCAAGCACCCGCGAGGAAAGTTTTCTCGCTGCCCTGCGCCATGCCAACGGGGTGTTTGCCGCCTTCAAGGTGCACACCATGGGGCAGGAAATGGCGGCAAAGCTGCTGGATGCCGACGGCAGGCTGAAGCCCTTCGGCAAGTGGCTCGACGACATCAGCTCCATCAGCAGCCACCAGGTGGGGGCATGGCTGCAGACGGAATACGACACCGCCGTGATACGGGCGCACAATGCGGCTGACTGGCAGGAGTTCGAGCGGAACAAAGACGTGATGCCCAACCTCCGCTGGATGCCCACCACATCCAAGGACCCGGAGTCGTCGCACCGTGCCTACTGGCAGAGAAAGCTCACGCTGCCCGTGGACGACCCCTTCTGGAACGAGCACCACCCCGGCGACCGCTGGAACTGCAAGTGCTCGCTCGAACAGACAGACGACCCTGCCACGCCTGAACTGAAAACTCAGTTTGCCGACGACAGACCGCAGCGCGGACTCGACAACAACCCGGGAAAGGACGGACACCTCTTCTCGCAAGACCACCCGTATTTCCCCAAGTCGTGCAGCAAGTGCCCATTCAACAAGGGTTTTAAAAACAAGTTGGAAACGTTCTTCAAAAATGAAAAGAAGCACTGCTACAATTGCAGCAAGATAAACAACGCCATTGAGCAACCTGAAAAGAAAGCGGCAAAATCAATGGTTGACACTGTGGTAAAGGATATGGTAGCGAGAAAAACGGCTTGCAGCTTTTATTCGTTCAATGCTGATGAAGTGGCAGCCCTCAAGCGGTATGGAGTCAAGTTAGAATCAACAGATGTGTATATTTCCGATGAAAGGATACTTCATGCGCTAAGAGACTTCAAAAAGAGCAAAGGAAAATCAGTAAGTCCTGATGAATTGAAGTTCTTTATCGAAAACATTGCATCATGCAGCATGTACTTTGACACAAACAAGGCTAACATCATCTTTGTTACAAAGCAAAACGAAAAGGTGCAAAAGTTCATTGTAGAGCCAAATTACAAGATAAAAGCAAATGGACACAAATTTGTTGCAAACTCCTTCATCACAGCAGGAATAACACAACAATATAATTTGGATGAAGAGATATATAAAAAAATAAAGTGATAACAACGGTAGGAATCGAACCTACGATATGCGCTCCGAAGACCGCTCAGCTACCTACTGCCATCATCGTTATTATCACTTCTGCCGCAAATATACAACAAAAAAACAAAACACCAAACTTTATGGGAAAGAAAATGCAAAATTACGATGAATTTGTAGAAAAATTCAAGCCGAA
>ERZ808240.2765-NODE-2765-length-18399-cov-36.624564_pt1 | contig 18399 bp, 17 predicted proteins | sample MGYA00521084_ERZ808240 | MGnify/ENA primary metagenome ERZ808240 (study PRJEB31516, sample SAMN03275571) | gut metagenome | biome: mammalia-associated habitat; material: feces | host: Papio cynocephalus | place: Kenya | collected 2012-08-06 ... | reverse complement strand
TCCTATGCAAACAACTCTTTTACAGCCTGTGCATCAAAAGTAACCTGCTTTTTGTGATCTACTTCGATCTGGTAAAGTGCATTGGCTGCAATATGCTCTGCTGCCTGTTCCAGATCACGTACACCTGTTGTATCGGAGAACTGCATGATCACCTGATCCAGTCCGTCATCTGTGATGATGCATTCATTTTCCAGAAGACCGATCCGTTTCAGTACCTTCGGCAGTGCAAATCTGCTGAAGATCACTTTCTTTTCTTCAAATGTATAATCCGGGATATCGATCACGGCAAAACGTGACATCAACGGAGCACTGATGTCCTCTTTATTATTTGCGGTTGCGATCGGGTAAACGCCAAATGTCGGGATCATACATTCAATATAGTTGTCTGTAAAACCGAGGTTATCCAGCAGTGTCAGCAGGACATCTGCCGGATTTCCATTTCCTTTGCCGGAAGCTGCCTTATCCAGCTCGTTAATGATAAATACCAGATTGGATTCCCCTGCGATAGAGAATGCTTCCATAATGATTCCCGGTTTTGCATTTGCATAAATACGGGAGCTTCCCGTAAGCTGCTCAGGATCGTTGATGGAACTCATATCAAGTGTTGCCCACGGCAGTTTTAAAATGCGGGCTACCGCGTATGCGATCTGGGATTTACCGGTTCCTGCAGGGCCGACAAGCAGAAGGCCGTAAGCAGGCAGCGTATGCGTTCTGTTGATCTGGATGATCGTCTCCATGATACGCTGCTTCACGCGCTCCAGTCCGTACAGTTCCTCGTCTAAGATCTTTCTGGCTTCTACCGGATCAATCGCTTCAAAATAATCACTCTTCCATTGTACATTCATCATAATGGAAAGCGCACGCTGTGCGTGGCGGCGTTCCTCCGGGGAAACCTCATGGGATCTTGCCACAGCAAGGTTACGTCTTGCCCAGAGCCTGATATTATCGGGAAGTGTCCTGCCTGCACAGGTCATGAAATCGGAAATACTCTGCAGGCTGGTGATCTTCATGTCATCGCCTTCCTCCTCCGCATCATCATCCTCTTCGATCTCTTCCACTGCTGTCATGGACAACAATCTTTCGATCATGTACTGTAAAAATCCGTCTGCTGCGGAAAGCTTTGTCCCACCGCCAAATGCAGTTTCACGGATTCTGTATACCGCATAACCATCTTCTGTATTTTTACCGGAAAGACGGACATTGATCCTGTTCTCTCCCAGCCATTTGATCAGATTCACAAATCTGGCATCTACCTGCAAAATATCCGCCGGATAAGTCTCTCCTTCCTCTTTGAACTCAAAAGAGGTGCGTTTTGTCTGATTGGTAAACAGACCGTTGGTATGGTGTTTCCACTGCTGCTCTTTATTGCTGATCACAAGGATCGGATCCTCCGGGCTTTTCTCCTTTGCATCTGACAGAAAAGTTGTATAGGTACAGACATCCTCTATCTTTCCTGTCCCTTTTCCACTAAAATCAAAAACAGGCATTTTTTATCTCCTTTTTCTCTCATAAATATGCTTTCTTTACGTTCTTCTTCTATAAAACCACAAAATCCGGAATTTTACAATTCCGGATTTTGCAAATCAGTGATTCTTATTCTACATTTTTCAGAGCCTCATCCATCGGGATCTTCCGGATCCGGTTAAAATCAAAACACATAACGATCAGGTATCCGATCAGGACAAATGCAAACATCTTAAGATATCCGGCCGGTTCCACCATAAAGGTAAACCATCCGCTATAGGATGCCATCATGGCGGCCCATACATAAACGATCACTTTTTCTCCCAGAAAAACGGTAACTGCATCAATGAGCACAACTGCGATCGTAGTTGCCATCAGATAAAGTCCTGCAATCTCACTGTTTTTATATCCGAGTATCTTTGTCATGGAGATTGCATTCTCATTTTTCTCAATGATCAGCTTTGTCAGAAGATAGATCATGACGATTGCAAGCAGGATACACAAATATTGGAAATAGGTCATATAATTTCCCATGGAATGATCGAGCTGGTCGCACATCTTCGTAATATCACGTATCGTGATCACTGTTGCGACCTGATCTTCCCCCAGATCCGTGATCTTAGTATCGGAAAGGAAGCCACTGAACTGTCCTTCTTTCAGATCAAATACCTTACCATACTGGCTGATCGGCATAAATACTGCGATACTCTGGCATTTATCATAAATACCTGCGACTTTGAAGGTATATTGTCTGTTTTCATATTTCTCATCCAGCGTTACCGTATCGCCTTTTGTCAGGCTGTATTTTTCACTGAATGGTTTTGCGATATAAACCTCTCCTTCTTTCAGGGCAGAAAGACCGTCGATCTGCACGTATCTGCTGTCATTTTCGATACCATAAACCGATACCTCCTCATCAAAGGCGTCGCTCTTTTTCTGCAGGGATGTCATATCAAACTTTTCCGCATCTGCATTGTCTGTTGTGATCTCATTTCCATCTTCGTCCTCATAATCGGACAGCACATACTGATATTTTGCAAACATCATGCTTCCGGCATGATCCTTATAGTACTGCAGTGTACTTGGCATACCGACTGCCATGGCAAGCAATACCATGATAAAAAAGATTCCCACAAACAGAACCAGATAGTTGGGGATATTCTGGAACAGAATACGCAGACGGAATCTGTTTAAGAAGCTCCAGCGTGGCAGCCTCATTGCCTTTTTCCGCTTGTTTTTCTTCAGATCATGGCGTAAAAACTGCAGCGGTGTATGATGCATCATTTTTGTAATAATGAGCAGATTCACAACCAGCATCAAAATGACCGGTATCAGTGTTGTCTTTATAAATGCCTCTGCATTCCAGACCGTTTTATAAGCCGGCAGACTGTAACTGTTATAATACATGGAAACAACTACTTTTTTAAATACTGTATAGCCCAGCACATTTCCGATCACAGCAGCAAACAGCGTAACGATCACAGGCATGGAAAGATAATGCCTGACAAGTTCTCCTCTTGTATAGCCCGATGCCCGCAGTGTTCCGATCGCGGAAGCCTCCTTTACGATCGTGTTGTTGATTGTGATCGCAAAGATAAAAGCGATAATACCGATCAGAATATACAAAAGGACACCACCCATTGCTTCATCCGATCCCATGTCCTCTGTTGCAAAGGTGATCGCCGGATTGGCATAAGCAGGTACATAATCTGCAATCTCATTGTCACATACGACCGTCTGCGTCAGAAGTGCGCGCATAAAATCATCTGACTGCTTTTTCGTTGCTACATCATCCGCCGGCTTTTCTTCATAAACCCAGGCGTAAGTGAAATGCACTTTTTTATGTAAACTATTAAAGCCTTCATCAGTCACCATGGCCACATCAAATTTCAATGCATCAAACATAAAATCCGTTGCCTTTTCATGCAGTGTTGCATAGTTTACATATGCGATCAGACCTGTTACACGGAATTTCTTTCCGGAAACGGAAACAGTATCTCCCACCTTTATGCCAACATTATCCGCATGCATACGGTCGATGGCAATTTCATCTGCCTTCTGCGGAAGCTGTCCGTCCAGGATACAGGCTTCATTGACTGCATCCGTTTTGGCATAAACGCGGATGGTTCCATCCGTCTCACCGTCATTGTTATAATCTTCCTCTTCATTCCGGTAAAAATTTTCATAAACCTTTGTCTTTACTGCCCGGAAATCCGGATCGTTCAACTCATACTTTTCCTCTGCATCCGCGTATTCATCATCAATCTTATCTTTGATCTCCTGCATTGCTTTCTCATGGGCTTCCTTATATGCCTCATCATATGCTTTCTGATAAGCCCCTGTCTGTTTTGCAGCCTCTATCATTTCCGGCGCCATGGTTTCTGCCATCTGCGCATCAAATTTTTCGTCAAATTCTTTTGTGAATTTCTCATCCAGTTCTTTTGTCGCTTTATCCAGATAATACTGCTTTACATCTGCTTTTTCTCCGGTCCCGATCGCTGTAAGCAGATCCGCATCCGCCTTTTTCTGCAGTTCAAAATGACCGTCCTCCAGCTTATACTTTGTTTTTCCGTCCTCCGCCGCTTTCAGCATACTTCCGTTTGCCACATACATACCGGATACAAAACCGATCGTCAGGATCAGGAAAAGTGCCACTACGAGATATTTCTTCCAGTCACCGGAAAGCTCCCGGGGGATTCTTTTGATCAGGGGGTTTTTGTTTCTTTTCTTCCTCATATTGTCACACCCCTTACCATTCCAGATCCTGTGCGGAAATCTTATTTGTATTGATGTCATTATGCCGTACCATACCGTCACGCAGTTTGATCACATGATCCGCCATATTTTTGATTGCCTCATTATGTGTTACCATAATGACTGTATTGCCGTATTTTTGATTGACATCCTCGATCAGCTTCAATATTTCCTTGGATGTGTTGTAATCAAGTGCTCCCGTCGGCTCATCGCAGAGCAGGATATCCGGATTTTTTACGATCGCACGGCCGATGGAAACGCGCTGCTGCTGTCCGCCGGAAAGCTGGTTCGGCAGTTTATAGCGATGCTCATACAGCCCCAGTGTATGTAAAAGATCATCAATATCCAGCGGATTGTCGGAAAGATAAGCACCCACTTCTATGTTTTCCTTTACATTCAGATTTGCGATCAAATTATAAAGCTGGAACACATAGCCCAGATGTTTCCTGCGATACATCGTCAGTTTTTTCTCGCCCATGTCTTCCAGCTTATCGCCGCCTATACTTATATATCCGGAATCTGCATTGTCAATGCCTCCGAGAATATTTAACAGGGTTGACTTTCCGGAACCGGATGGCCCGAGCAGTACACAGAATTCTCCTTTGGCGACAGAAAAGTTCATCCCACGCAAAACTTCCTGTCTTGTTTCTCCGCTTCCAAATCCTTTTTTCAGATCTACAATTTCTAAAAATTTCTTCTCTTCTATTGCCATAATCTCCTCATTTCTACAGGACAGAATGCCCTGCTGCCCTGTGGTTAGTTGCGTCTAATTGCAAAATCAGTATATCATAACAGCTTTTCATTACAAGAAAAAAGGCGCTTACTGATATTTTTTATCAGCAAGTGCCTTCTTATCATGGTATTCTCCCCGTATATCTTTTTACTTTTTATACGTAGTTTCTCGTTATAATTACTTCCACTGAAAAGTGATCATACCGTAAATATAAATAAACAGGATCACAAGCGGTACCAGATACTGAAAAATGGGGCGCATCCATTTCTTTACCTTCAGCCCCTTTCCTTCATTTGCTTCCGCAAGGAACCGGTCCCAGCCCCAGCCGATCTTATAGCAGCAGAATATTGCCAGCATCAAAGATCCCAGTGGCAGTACATTGTTCGATACAATGAAATCCCAGAAATCCAGCCATGCAGTCCCTTTGGCAAACGGCTGGAAATGAAATACACTGTAGCCGAGTGCTGTGGTCAGTGCTGCAAGAAAAATGGCAGTTCCACAGGCAACACAGCCCTTTGGTCTGGACCAGCCGGTATACTCTCTCACCATTGCCAGCAGGTTTTCGCACACACCAAGCACCGTTGACAACGCCGCAAATACCATGAACAGGAAGAATAACGTTCCCCACCAGCGTCCGCCTGCCATGTTGTTAAATACAGTCGCCATCGTATCAAACAAAAGGCTCGGTCCCGCTTTTACCTCAAGTCCATAGGTAAAGCAGGCCGGAAAAATGATGATCCCCGCTACGATCGCTACAAGTGTATCCAGTACGATAATATGAACAGATTCGCCCATTAAAGACCTGTCCTTTTCAATATAGCTGCCAAAGATCGCCATGCCACCCATTCCGACAGACAGGGTAAAAAATGCCTGGTTCATCGCACCGACAACAACAGAACCGTCAATCTTGGAGAAATCAGGGATCAGATAAAAAGAAAGTCCCTGTCCCGCCCCTTTCAGAGCCACACTGTGCACTGCCAGTACAAGCATCAGCACTATCAGTGCGGACATCATATATTTAGTGATCCGTTCCAGTCCTTTCTGCAGGTGGAAACTTAAGATCACAAAGGCAATCAGTACTGTCAGAAACAGATAGCTCACATTGATGACAGGATTTTGTATCATCTGTTCAAACCCGAAGTCCTGATTCTGCCCTGTCAGAAATTTTACAAAATAATAAAGCATCCAGCCCGAAACAACCGTATAAAATGCCATGATGGAAAAATTACCGATCAGGCATATAACACCGAGTATATTCCATTTTTTCTTGCCGGACAGCTTCCCGTACATATAAAGCGGACTTGTCTGCGCTGCCCTTCCGACAGAAAGTTCCATGACCATGGCGGGAAGTCCAAGCACCAGCAGACAGATGATATAAAGCAGCATAAAACTGCCGCCGCCGTTTTGTCCGCACATCCACGGAAATTTCCATACATTACCGCATCCGATCGCACACCCCGCCGAAAGCATGATAAACCCCAGTCTGCTCCCCAGTCTTTCTCTGTTTTCCATAAGATACCTTCCCAATCATACTATTTTTGCTGCTGTGATCTGTCTTTGCAAACCATAGCTTGTTTTTCCGTACTGTTTATTATACAATTTGAATCAGTATTTGTATAACAAATGATTTTTATTGCTTCTATCGAATTTATCGATAGTATGGCAGAAGGGAAACTTCCGATGGATATTAAAAATTTAGAAACATTTGTCATGGTAAACGAACTGAAAAGCTTTACCCAGGCTGCCCAGAGACTAGGATTCACCCAGTCTACCGTCTCTTTTCAGATCAAGCAGCTGGAAAATGAGCTGGGCATTCCACTGTTTGAACGGATCAGCCATACTGTTACACTGACCAACGAAGGGCAGAAGCTGCTTCCGCTGGCACATCAGATCCTGCGGCTTTGGGCAGAAGCCGGTCATATTGCCGGCAATACTGCACCTGCAGGCATTGTCAGGATTGCCATCGCGGAATCGCTCTCCAGCTGGCAGTTCCACAGTCATTTCAAAGACTTCCACGCCCGCTATCCGGGAATCCGCCTGAAGCTGATCGCTGCCAGTACGGATGATATGTTCCAGATGCTCGGGCAGAATCAGGTTGATATTGTCTACACACTGGATCGCCGTATTTACAGCCACCATTACATGACAGCATTGGAAGCACCGGTCGATATTCATTTTGTTACCAGCCCCCATCACCCACTTGCAAAGTCCAAAAAAGTGGATATCGAAAAACTACTCGACTATCCACTGCTTCTGACCGAAAAGAATATGAGTTATCGCGCGATACTGGATGAGATACTTGCTGCCAGAGGGCTGGAAACAACGCCTGCCATGGAAACAGGTGATACGCAGCTGATTTGCAGCCTGCTCCGCCAGGATATCGGCATTTCCTATCTGCCGGAGTTTGTCGTACAGGAAGATCTTGCAAGCGGAAGGCTTGTCAGCCTGCCTGTCAGCGATATGCCAACGCCGGGCATCTGGCGCCAGCTTCTGTATCACCGCAATAAATGGATCTCGCCCGAGCTTACATGTGTGATCGAATACCTGAAAGAGCAGCAGGCATAGCCCGCTGCTCTGGTTTCTTTTATTTACTGTTTGCCTGCTTATATTGATACATCATTTCGTCTGCCTTCTTCATTGTATCTGCGATCTTGTCCGTCTGTGGATCAAAAAACGCATAACCGTAAGAAACCGACGGCAGATTTTTTTCTTTTTTCCGTTTCTGTTCCAGTGCTGCATAAAAATCTCTGTTCAGCTTTTCTGCCTGTTCCGGTGACCGGTACAGCACCACACAGAACTCATCCCCGCCGTAACGGAAGCACATCCCGTAATTGCCATATATCTTATGCATACATTTTGCCACAGTCTGCAGGCAGAAATCTCCGAATGCATGTCCGTAAGTATCGTTGACCTGTTTGAATTTATCTACATCAAAGAACAGAACAACCGCCTTACGGGAAATATTCTGCAGCGTATACTCATAACTGAAACGGTTCAGAAGTTCTGTCAGACCGTCTGTCTGCAAAAGCATATCCCCATGAAACTTATAGAGCATGATCGCACTGATCGCGATCGCAAGCCAGTCGACCCGGATACTGCTGTCTATTGTCTGTGTCACAATACAGGCAGCTGCAAAAATCACTACACCCATTATGGAAAGCCCGTAATTTCCCTGAAAATTTTTGGATATGGCAATACCACGTACCATGAAATAGACAAATCCCAATATATAAGCGATCAGATAAATCATATAAAAGCGGCCATGGTGATAGATATTATCAGCATCCACATAAAATACCCAGCCTGTAAAGGCAGAGATCACTTCAAAAATCACATTAAGACATAAACAATAGAAAAACGGTTTCTCCCATTTGGAATCTCCGAAACTCTTTCCGCATGCCAGACCAATAAACGGCGAAAAGGAAAGCTCTATCACCTTTACCAGCTTGTGCAGCGGGATCTGCGATACTTCCTGTCCATTTAACATCACACCGCACCATTCGCATAAGACTCCCAGAATGATCAGCCCGAACAGAATAGCAGATGTCTGTTTTTGTTTTGCCTTCAGCCCGATATTAAAATTAATTGAAACAAGCATGATCAGCATACAGACCACTATCATTGCAGTCGTTGCTGTATAATACATCTCCATTTATACTTTTTCTCCTTTTTTTGCATGGCATTTCGCCATTTTCTTCAAATATCTGTTCTTCAGTTCATTCTCCTCCTGCAGTCTCTTATTTTCTTCCTTTAAATACTGCATATATTCCCTGGCAAGCCTGACACCGCCGCGCACCGCCAGATCCTCATGCTGTTCCATTTCCGAAAGCCAGCTGTTTAGTGACTTCTCCCGGATATCATTGTAAGAATTATCTTCTGGTAAAAACATAGCGTTCCTCTTTTCTTTTATTGTCTTTGTGGAATGTTAACATATTTTCGTAAAATAAAACACAACAAGCTGTGTGCGGTCGCGCAGGGACAGCTTTTCCAGGATCGCGCTGATATAATTTCTGACTGTCCCCTCGGACAAAAAGAGACTCTGTGCGATCTCCCGGTTGGATTTTCCCATTGCTACCTGCCCGATGATCTCCTGCTCCTTTTCTCCGATATCATAATCCGCATAGGAAAAATCCCGCTTTGCAGCCGTAAGCACCGGAATCTTGGATACCACTTCCCCGCCAAATACACTCTGTCCGCCGTAAACTGCTTTCAGTGCAGGAATGATCGCCTCAAAATCCTGCTTTAAGATATAGCCTTTGACACCGATCCCCAGTGCTTTAACAATATACTCTTCATCCGAAAAGGTAGTAAGCAGCAGGATCTTTGCCGCTTTATCCATGTTAAGTATCTCTTCTGCTGCAGTCAGGCCGCTCATTTCCCGCATCTGGATATCCATGAGTACAACATCCGGCTTTTCTTTTTGATAAAGTGTGACAGCCTCTGACCCGTCATGACCGCTGCCCACTACTTCTATTTCTTCATCCGACCCGAGGATCGTCGTAAGCGACATCTCCACGAGCTGATCATCATCGATTACAATTACCCGCATTCCTGCATTTCCTTTCTGACCGATACTATAATGGCAAAGCCCGCATCTGTCCTGAAACGGATATTGCCTCCCAGTGCCTCTACTCTCTGCCGCATATTGGCAAGCCCGATGCCGGGCTGTTCATTTTTACTGATCTTCGTTCCGTTATCTTCTATCAGAAGCTGGTAAAAACCCGGATGCTCCCGCAGCATGACTGATACCTTTGTCGCATTGGAATGCTTTATGATGTTAGCCATAGCTTCCTTCACAATGGCGATCATGGCATATTTCACATTTCTCGGAACCTGTAAAGACATATCGTATACAAGCTGCAGCTCATAATTCTGACGCATCTGGGAAGTTGCTTCCATAACAGCCTGCTTCAGATCCACAGATTCATCATGCAGATCATGCACGCTTTCACGGATGTTGTTCATGGCTTCATTTAAAGATGCATTCACACCCGACAGCTGTGCGTAAAGTGCTGCTTCCTTTTTATGCACCATCATGAGTGCACCGAGCTGCAGGATACAGCGTGACAACATATGCCCGACATTATCATGGATCTCCCGTGCGATCCGGTTTCGCTCCGACAATGTTGCAACTCTTATTTCATAATCCTGCTTTTCCAGCAGTTCTTTGTTATGCCGCTTCATTTTTGCCTGTTCTTCCACACTGCTGTCCCTGAGTTTTAAAAATGCAGCATGTTCCTGTACCTGCTGTCTTGTCCTGCCTGCCAGAAGAACCACCAGCATTACAGTCACGATCCACAAAAGAATCTGCCATGTCTCATGAAACAGGGAAATCCTGTATAGAAACAACACACCGGCAAAACACCCCCACCATTTCTTTCTGTAAATAAATTCATAAATATGCACCGGCAAAAAGAAGATCAGGCTTGGTGAAAAAAAACATGCCAGCACATATACCGCCGTAATTCCGTAAAAGACAGCATCTTTTTCCACATAAATGATCAGTTCCATTGAAATAAGCGCTGCCAGAAATGCAATAACCGGTTCATACGTCATACTGCTGTCTGACAGAAAAAGAAGTCCCATCGCCAGTATCACATGTTTATCTATTGCTTTTTGCATCCGATGCTTTCCTCCTTTTTCGTGATTGATACAAATATCACTATCATGCCCGGTCAGTTTTATCCTATCACAGATCATGCAAATAGTATAATAGAAAAGAAGCAGCTTATGACAAATGTCATATCAGGTCTTAACATTTATTACTACAATTCCGGCAAAGAACCGGCTATACTTTTTTCATACAGAATAATCCGAACAATTATATCATACAATCTGGAGGTTACTTATGGCAAACACAGCAGTCAAAATAGAAAATCTGGTAAAGCGATACGGTGAGGTCATTGCTGTAGACCATTTAAACCTGACCATCCGGGAAGGTGAGATCTTCGGTCTGCTCGGTCCGAACGGTTGTGGGAAAACAACTACGATCAACTGTCTGCTTTCTCTTCTTTCCTATGATAAAGGAGACATTGAAATCTTCGGTGAAAAAATCACTCCGACCAATTATAAACTCAAGTCACAGATCGGTGTTGTTATGCAGAATGTCGCGGTTTTCGATGAACTGACCGTCGCTGAAAATATTGATTATTTCTGTGGTCTGTATATCCGTGATAAAACGATCAGAAAGCAATATGTAGAAGAGGCTGTTTCTTTTGTTGGGCTGGAAAATTTCAGAAAATTTTATCCGAAAAAGCTCTCCGGCGGACTGCTCCGGCGTCTGAATATCGCCTGTGGGATTGCCCATAAGCCAAAGCTTATCATTCTGGATGAGCCGACTGTTGCAGTCGATCCGCAGAGCCGCAACAAAATTCTGGAAGGAATCGTCGAACTGAACAAACGCGGGGCAACGATCCTGTATACCTCCCACTACATGGACGAAGTGGAACAGATCTGTTCCCGCATCGCCATCATCGATCAGGGCAAAAACCTGGCACTTGGCACAACAGAGGAACTGAAAAAGCTGATCAAAAAAAGTGAGATCATAACAATTGATATTCTCACTCTGACAGAAGAAGATCTTGCTGCTCTCCGACAACTGCCGCATGTATATGAAGTCAGCTTTGACCAGCATAAGCTGACGGTTCTCTGCAGCGGCGGTCAGCACAATCTCATCCACGTGCTCGATTATCTGCAGCAGAAAAACTACTCCTTTGGCTATGTCCATTCGGAACTGCCTTCCTTAAACGATGTCTTTCTGGAAATTACCGGCAAAGAGCTGCGCGATTAAATTATAGAGTTCATAAAGGAGTACGGTCATATGATACAGATTATACTTTTCAGCTTTAAGCGGCTGCTTCGTAATACAACAAACATGTTCTGGATCTTAGTCTTTCCGATTGTTCTGGGCACCTTCTTTTATATTGCTTTTTCCAACCTCGGTGCATCAGAATCCATGAGCACAATTCCGGTGGCGGTTGTTCTCACCGATGATTATTATGGTGAAGCACTCAAACAGACCGTCACACAGCTTTCCGAAGGAGACGATCCCTTTCTGGACACTACATTCTGCTCCGAAGAGGAAGCACGAAAGCTTCTGGAAAGCGGCGATGTCTGTGGTATGATCTTAAGCGGCAGTCAGGCAAAGCTAAGTGTTTCCGCCAATACATCCGCAGATAATATCAAGCAGAGTATTCTGGCAGCTTTCGTGGAAGAATTCAACCTCCGCTGTGATCTGCTGATCGATACCATGCAGACGCATCCGGAAAATGCCATGAAAGTGCTCTCTGCTTTTCAGAATCCACATGCTTTTAATGAGGAAGTGTCCTTACAGAAAAATCCCAACGTGGGTACTTACACACAGTATTTTTACAACCTGCTCGCTATGGCATGCTTATATACTGCCATGTCCGGTGTGACCGTAGCTGTGGAAAATCAGGGCAATCTTTCCACACTGGCTGCACGCAAATCAGTTTCTGCCCGGAAAAAATCCACCCTGATCATCGGCGAACTGATCGCAGCAACCTTTGTTGAATTTATTATGAATCTGGTCGGTTTTTTCTATCTTGCCTATATTTTGAAGGTCGGTGTTGATGCCCAGCTTCCGTATGCAATGCTGTCGCTGTTTACCGGTGTCCTGACCGGCGTATCCCTCGGCTTTTTCTTTGGCACACTTGGAAAAAAGGGAAAAGAAGAAAAGAACGGACTCATCTTTGCCGTTATTATGCCACTGTGCTTTTTAAGTGGTCTTATGGTAGGCAATATGCGTGTCCTCATTGATCGTTTCGCACCAGTAATCAACCGCATCAATCCTGCTGCCCTGATCACAGACAGCTTTTATTGTCTGAGCATTTTTGAAGGACATGCAAGATACACACGGAATATTGTAACATTACTTCTTTTATCCGTTCTCTTTATCGGTATGGGTATTTTGAAAACCAGGAGGTCTCGGTATGCAGGTATTTAAAATATTTTTTAAAATCTCTAAAAAGCATTTAGGGCAGGTATTTATTTTTTCCGGTATTTTTCTGATCCTCATCTTCCTGATGAGCATCTCTCAGTCCAAAGCACTGAGCGGTGATTTCAGTGCCAAAAAGATAGATATTACCATACTGGACGAGGATCATTCCATGCTCAGCCAGAGCATACAGGACTACCTTGGCTCCCGTCACAATCTGGTAACACTTGAGAAAACAGATGCGGAATCCCTGACAGATAATCTTTTTTACCAGCAGATCAGTTTTGTACTGACGATTCCCAAAGGATTTGAAAAGCAGTTTCTGACAGATACACCCCTGAAGCTGTCGCACAGCATCAGACAGGACAATGCGAACGGCTTTTTCGTCAACGAACAGCTGAACAGTTATCTGGATTCGATCTCCTTATACTGTACAGGCGGCTACTCCCTGACAGACGCCATTGCCGCCACCGATCAGAATCTGGCAGATTCTCCGAAGGTAGAAGCCATTTCCTTTCAAAAGACGGCAGACAGCGGGAACACAACCATGTTTTACTGGTTCCAGTACATGAGCTATATCTTCCTGATGATCTTCTCCCTCAGTCTGGTACCGATCCTTGTAACGTTCCAGCAGACAGATGTCAGTGCCCGGATCGCCTGCTCTGCCCTGCCTGCGCAGGCGCGTACCCTACAGCTTGGACTCGGATGCATCTGCTACAGCATTCTGACATGGCTTATTTTCACCCTTGCCGCTGTCCTGTTCTTCGGTCCGAAAAACGTTTTTTCCCAGCAGGGACGGCTCTGTATCTTAAACAGCTTTGTATTTACCCTGATCTGCGTTGCGATCACACTGCTTTTGAGCACCTTCGGACTGAAAGACAATGCCCTTAACCTGGTCTCCAATATCATTGGGATCGGCATGAGCTTCCTTTGCGGCATTTTTGTACCGCAGTGGTATTTAGGCACCGGTGTTTTAGCCGTTGCAAAGTTTCTTCCGGCTTACTGGTATATCAGGATCATCAACATGGTAACAGGCTGGTCCGGAGAAAGTTACTCTCTGGCAAATTACTGGAAATATATCGGTATGCAGTGTATTTTCCTCGTTGCGATCTTCTCCGTATACCTTGTGACAAACAAGCAGCGGAAAAAGGCAAGCCTTGCATAAAATATCACTCCTTATATTCGTATACTCTTGCTTCATACGGCTTCAACATGCCATGCACGGGATTCGGATAATTGCATATTACAAGCTTTCCCTTTTTGCCCCTGAACTCTTTTATGTTATGCCACTTCAGGCTATGTGCACTGAAGGAGCATACCACAAGAAGGCTCTTATGCCGATAGGTCCGCTTGTACACATATAATTTATTACTACGCTTATCGTATTCCTTATAGTCGCCCCACAGTGCCACATCACTGTTTTTCCGATAATGGAGGCATCTGCGGTAAAGCTTCAGAATGCTGAACGGCTGCTCTTCTTCCGCCGCAACGTTGATCTTTTTATAATTCGGGTTGACATAAAACCATGGTTTACCGGTCGTAAATCCGGCATTTTGGCTGTCATCCCACTGCATGGGCGTACGTGCAGAATCCCTGCTGGATGCATGGATCCGCTCCATCCGCTTCTCCACACTGTCTTTCAGATGGAACGTATGATAATTGTTATGGGAAGAAACATCCACATACTGGTCAATAGACGAAAGCTTTATATTCGTCATACCGATCTCCTGTCCCTGGTATATAAAAGGCGTTCCCTGCTGAAACAGATAGCAGACCGCAAGCATCGAGCCGCTTGCCCTGTGATACTTTTCATTTCCGTATCGGCTGATGACTCTCGGGTGGTCATGGTTTTCCAGATACAACGTATTCCATGCCCTTCCGTTCAATGCTTTCTGCCATTTACTGAATGCATGCTTCAGGCTTCTGAGATGGAACGGCCGCTGCATGTATTCCGTAAAAATACAATCGGCAAACATATGATCAAAATGAAACATCAGATCCAGCGACTTATTCCTGCCCGTCAGATAGGAAAGCGCAGACCTCGTACTTGTCATCGGGCCTTCCCCCAGCTGAAAGCAGTCATATTCCTCACATACTTTCCGGAATTCTGCCAGATACTCATGAATATGCGGACCATCTTTATAAAAAGGAAGACCATTCGCCGCCGGAATAAACGGCAGTCCGTTTGGCAGATTATCAGCCTTTGAAATAAAGGTGATCACATCTTCCCGGAATCCATCTACACCTCTGTCCAGCCAGAACCGCATGATGCTTTTGACTTCCTCCCGCACTTTTGGATTGTCCATATTCAGATCCGGCTGTTTTTTTGCAAAAATGTGCAGGTAATACTGGTCACGCTCCGGACAATATTCCCACGCCTTTCCCTCAAAAAGACTGTCCCAGTTGTTTGGCAGCTTCCCATTCTTTCCATCACGCCAGATGTAATAATCACTGTACGGATTATCCCTGCTTTTCTTGCTTTCCAGAAACCACGGATGTTCATCGGAGGTATGATTGACTACCAGATCCATGATCACCTTCATCCCCATGCTGTGTGCCTTATCGAGCACCTTTTGGAACTGCTCCAGATCCCCATAATCCGGGTGGATATTTTTATAGTCGGAAATATCATAGCCATAGTCCGCATTCGGGGAAGGGTAAAGCGGTGAAAACCATATACCATCGACTCCCAGCGATTTTATGTAAGGCAGTTTTTCGTAAACACCGTACAGATCGCCGATCCCATCTCCGTTTCCATCATAAAAACTTCTGATCCATATCTGGTAAAATGCCATTCTTTTGTACCAATCTTTTTCCATACCGCTACCTCTTTTTTTATGGTTTTCTGTTTTCACATCTGCTTTTCATTGACATCCGTTTATTCTCAGCCGGCTTTTCAACACCGGTCAATGCATATGAAAAATTCGTGAAATCTTTTCATATTCTTTCAGGAACTCTTCATACGCCATCTCATACTCTTTCTTGAATGATTCCCTGCATTCCTCTCCAAATTCCTCGGTTGCCTTTATGGAATCCTGCACTTTTTCCTGCATGTTTTTCATGGAGCCTGAAATTGCATTATGATGCAGCACAAGTTTTCCACTCTTCTTGGCTTCTATGATCTCGCCATATCTCTCATATGCGCTGTGTACACTGTCTTCCCAGGAAATATAGATTTCATTCATTGCATGTCCGCCCACGTCATATAGATGCGCAAGGTCAGAACCCACACGTTTTAACAGCCGGTACATGGCATCCGGGTTTTCTTCGATCAGGAATCCGTTTCTGTCATCCGTGATGCCTTCTGCCGCACAGCTTCCTCCGATCAGCACACTGGCAAGCCCGCAGGCTGCTGCCTCCCGAACGACAATGCCATTCGTATCATACGTAGACGGGAAAAGGAACAGATCCGCCCTTGTATTCCATGCGCGGAGCTCCTCTCTGTCATAAATCGCTCCTGTGAAAATATACTGCTCCGGTTTCAGGAGACTCGCTGCCTTTTCTTTCATCTCCTTTTCATCCGGCCCGCTTCCGACAAATACCATACGGAAATCAACGCCGTCCTGCGACAGTTTCGCCAGCGCATCCAGAATAAGCGGAAGCCCTTTATATTTGACGATCCTGCCAACAAATAAAAAGACCGGGATTCCTTCCGGAAGATCGTATGCGGCTGTTACTTTTGCCACCTTTTCCGGCTCCACACGTCCTTTGACAAAATCAACGCCGTTGCTGACCACGCGGTACTCTCCCGTATATCCAAGGGAACGCAGGTTTTCTCCCGCTCCTCTGCTGACCACCCACACTTCATCACATGCCTCTATATTGCTGACAAGCGCATGTATGGCTTCTTTTTGCAGCAGCTTTGACTTTACCGCCTTTGCAATATCAATATCAAACTTCGTGTGATAGGTAAATACAAGCGGTGCATCCGTATAAAACCGGAGTGTCCGCGCAAGCAGCGTGGATGCGACCGGGCAATGGCTGTGTATGATATCCGGTGCAAACTCCTTCATCGTCACAATTTCCTTGATATCCAGCGGATTACCTGCCCGATATCCTTTTACGATCTTCGTCGTATCAAAGCTCTGGTATGGCACCACCCAATAGGGATAACTATGATATTCCGCGCCCGGATATGCAGGCGTTGCCACCATCACATCCGCCAGCTTCTCTTCCTGCAGGATCTTTGCATAATTCATTACAACATTTGCCACCCCGTCTATGACCGGCGGGAAGGAATCGTTTAATAAGGTTACTTTCATCACTTCTTTATACTCCTATATCGAATTTCCATCTAGTTCACATACAGCTTTCTGAGCTCCAGCTTTTCCATAATTCCGGCGGTTGTCACGCCCGGATGCGTTGTGTACATTCTGCAGACAGCCTCTACAAGGTCTTTCTCCACTCTGTTTTTCTTCGCAATCTGCTCAATGCCCTTTCCCGCTGAAAACTCTTTTATGATACGGCTGATCAGCCGGTCCAGATCTTTCTCTGACAGGGAAAGCTTTTTTGCATTCTCTTTTGTCAGTGCAGGGGAAAGATCGATCTTCTCGATCCTGTAGTCTGCCGCCTCATCCTCGAAATACAGGATCGCAAATGTAATGGGCTGGTGAAAACGTCTCGGCCCGCAGCTTCCCGGATTGATATAACAAATGCTGCCTTCCTGCTTCAGTTCATATTTATGAGAATGTCCACAGATCACAAAATCTACACTGCCCAGATCATCCGGCAGATCCTGCTTCTTGTGGCACATGTAAAAGGTACGGTTTCCTATCTGCTCTCTGACAAAACAGGGCATATCCTTTGCCCATTCTTTATCATTATTTCCCCGTGCCATAAAAACCGGCGCGATCTGCTGCAATCTTTTCACGATCTCCGGTCCACCGAAATCCCCCGCATGAAAGATCACTTCGCAGTCTTTTATTTTCTGTAAAACTTCCTCACACAGAAGACCATGGGTATCTGCGAGGAGGGCTATTTTGTGGTGTGCCATATCTGGTATCCTCTCTAAATTGCTTTATACATATTCTCTCAGGTCATGTGAGACTGTGGCTTTATAAAATGGATGATTTTATAATTATTTCTGCTCATTTATTACCTCCTGTATGGATCTGTAAGGCACCTCTGAAAACAGTTTTTTTATATCCCCTTCTGCATCTAAAGCAATCGCCATCTTGGTCAATGACAAAAGGCTGATGTTTCCGGTTTCTTCAAATCTCTTGATGGAGCTATAACTAACACCACATGCTTCACTTAGTTTTTTTCGGGAAAGTTTTACTCTCTTCCGCAAAGTTTTCACACGCTTTGCCACTTCCATATTTATTTCTTCCGGCGTTTCCCAGACATATTTTCGCATCGTTATTCTCCACAGTCCTGTATTCTTATTATCGTTTTATATATACTTTTTATTATAATATAACAATTTATAATAGTATTATAGCCAATATATTAACTAATATCAACTTACAAAGTGCATTTTGGGCTAATATAT
>ERZ808240.2764-NODE-2764-length-18399-cov-45.549008_pt1 | contig 18399 bp, 15 predicted proteins | sample MGYA00521084_ERZ808240 | MGnify/ENA primary metagenome ERZ808240 (study PRJEB31516, sample SAMN03275571) | gut metagenome | biome: mammalia-associated habitat; material: feces | host: Papio cynocephalus | place: Kenya | collected 2012-08-06 ... | reverse complement strand
AGACCAACTATGTAGAGGATAGCACCAGTATGCAGAGCGTTGAGGCTATCTTGCGATTCCTCAACAAGGAGGGCATCGTCACTTATCGAAACAAGAACGCAGGCTATGAGTCGGTGGTGCTCGATGAGAAAGACCTCTGCAATGTGATAGCTCGCCGAGCTGGTATCTTCTATCGCCTGAAGAATACGGGGATGGCGGTGAAGGAAGGGGATGTGTTGGCGCAGATACTCGACCCCTATGATAGCTGTGTGTTGGAGGAAGTGAAGGCTCCCGTGGATGGAGTCGTATTCTTTGCCCACAACAAGCCGTTGGCGTTGGAGCACGCCATCTTGTATCGCATCATCAAGGAGGAGGAAATCTAAGGGTTTCCTCCTCTTTGTGAGATAGTTTAAATAGAAAAAGATTGTATTTATGAAAGTTGTAAGATTTTTGAAAGACTGGACATTGCCAGTCTCCATAGCCCTTGGTATTATCATCTATTTCGTTTTTGCCGAGATACCCGCCTTGGAACCTGTGAGCGATTGGTTTACGCCATTGAGTCGTCCCATCCTGCCATCCTTTATGTTCCTCATCCTCTTCACCGTGTTCTGTAAGGTGGATTTCAAGAAGTTGCGACCAGTGAAGTGGCAATTGTGGGTGGCGATACAGCAAGTGGTGTTTGTGTTGCTCATCGTAGGTATGATACTCGTTTTCCATATTCAGGGCGAACCGCTCATCCTCTTGGAGGCAATCCTCGCCTGTGTCATAGGTCCCTGTGCCGCCGCTAGTTCGGTGATTACCGCCAAGCTGGGTGGCAGCATGGAGCAGATGACCACCTATACTTTCATCTCCAATGTAGTGACTGCGATCTTGATACCTCTCTGTTTTCCTTTGATAGAGAAGGGTGAGCACCTCACCTTCCTCTCTGCTTTCTTCGGCATCTTGTATCAGGTGTGCATCGTGCTGGTGGTGCCGATGGGCTTGGCTTTCATCGTGAAGCATGGCTTCCATCGTTTCCACCATTGGATAGTAGGCATCAAGGACTTGAGCTTTTATCTCTGGGGCGGTTCGCTGGTCTTGGTGGCTGGTACCACGATGCGCAACATTATGCACGCCAACACCTCCTTGTTGTTTGTCAGTGTGATAGCTATCTTGGGTTTGATGCTGAGTATCGTGCAGTTTGCCACCGGTCGTTTCATCGGTCATTACTTCAACAGTGTGGTGGAGTCGGGGCAGGCTTTGGGACAGAAGAACACGCCGTTTGCTATCTGGGCGGCATCCGCCTATCTCAACCCCTTGTCAACGGTAGGTCCTGGTTGCTATGTGCTCTGGCAGAACCTCATCAATTCGTTCGAGCTTTGGCATTATCAGAAGAAAAATAGTTGAAAAGTTTGGTGGTATGGGGATTTTTGTGTTACTTTGCATTTGAAAGCATAACCGATTATAGAATTTCTAAGTTTCGGTTGCCAACTATAAAATAGCATATTTAAAACCAGAGCAATATGGATACACCGAAATCACTGCGTGCGTTGGCGGCTCATCAGTCAGCCTACCAAGAACTTCTTCGTCAGCAACCTTATTACAAGATGGTGGCGCCTATCGTCGAGGGATTCCTCCGACAAATCATCAATTATGGGGCATTCTATGTCCGTGTGCATGTCTCGTCTTTGGAAGGCATCCTGGAGTCGAAACGCATCAAGAGCGTGATGGAGACGGGCACAGGTGCTACCAATGGCGGCAAGGAAACCCGAAGGGAGGCTGTTGAGGCTCTCTTCGGATGCAATGCCAACAAACTCTTGCCAAGCGAGTTCCCGAAATATGGCTTCCTCTCTCAGTCCGATGCGGTGAAAGACCTCTACATCAATGGCGGAATGTGGTGCCAGTATGGCGATGTCTCCATCCAACTCAAGAAGGAACGTCTCTTCCATCGCACCACCCTCTGTGTGGGCGATTCCGTCAACTTCGGTAGGTTTTATCAACTCATCCCGACAAGAGTGGATGATGTGAAGGCTACCTGTATCTGTGGCTTGGCTCACGATGGAGAGCCGCTGATGAAGATGGGCGACCCTGTGGCAGCCTATGCCCTCTTCGCCCAGTGGATATTGGAGAAGAAACTCACCATCAATAACTTTCCTTTAATCGAAGAGGTGGCGAAAGATGTTCCTCCTATCTTCGACTTCTTCGAGCTACAATACCATGGCGATATCGACATCACCCAGGATGTGGAGCGCATCGACGTGGCTCCTTCTTCGCCCGAGGAAAAGGAGAAACTTCTCGAACTAAAGGAGAAATTCGAGAAGATAGGAGTGAAGATGTATATTTTGGACCAAAATTAAATATTTATATATGATATTACATCCTGTCCCTCAAGATTTTCTGTTGAAAATAGGATTACCTAAGGAGATGAACAACCCTCTCAATTATGAGCTTCATCCTCTCTGTATCGCTGTATGCAAAGAGCTACAGCTTTATCTCGAAAAGCGAAACGATTGGAGAAATGAGATTGATCGAGGTAAGATGTTTGGCATTCTTATTGTGGAAAAGGACTCACAGATAGGTTATTTTGTTGCTTATAGTGGGCAGATAGGTGGACGAAGCGATTGGGAAGATTTTGTGCCTGCTGTTTTCGACTATTTACAGCCTGATGGCTACTTTAAAATTCATGAGGCAGAAATTACCCATATTAACCAAAGCATCAAGCAAATGGAGGGTGATGAGCGCATGAAACAGGCGAAGAAATTAATAGCTTCCCTTCAAGAAGAGCGAAAGAAAGTTATCACTTCTTACCAAGAAAAAATAAAGATAGCTAAATCGAAACGAGATGCTCGTCGAGAAGAAGCAATCTTTGATCCAAAACACAAAGCTTTAACTCCAGAAGAAAAGCAAGCAATGACAAGGGAAAGCCAATTTATGAAGGCAGAACTTCGCCGTCTCAAGAAGTCCCTTGCAGAGGAGACTCCTTTAGAAATGGAATTTGCTGATTATCAAGAAAATCTGCAAAGACTGAAACAATTGCGAAAGACGCTATCTGATGCCTTGCAGCAATGGCTCTTCTCGCAGTTCCGTATGCTCAACTACCAAGGGAAAAGTAAAGACTTGCTGGATATATTCCGAGACGCTGCGCTTCAAGACGCCCCACAGGCATCTATCATTTCAAAAAGAGTCGCCATGAAGATGGTTCCACCAGCTGGCAGTGGCGAATGCTGTGAACCCAAACTGTTGCAATATGCTTACCGATATGGTTACAAACCTTTGCAGATGGCAATGTTTTGGTGGGGCGAAAGCCCAAAGGAAGAGATTCGCCATCATCTCCAGTTTTATCCAGCTTGCAATGGTAAGTGCAAGCCGATACTACACTGGATGCTGCCCGCTCACATCTTTGCAGTTCCAACGACAGTAATGCCTGCCGACAATGATGTCTCTATATATAATAAGGTGGAAATGCTTTTCGAAGACCAAGAGCTAGCTGTAATTTACAAACCGGAAGGCTTGTTGGCTGTACCGGGCAAGGATGCCAATCTTCCATCTGTATATACCCTGATGCGGAAAAAATATCCCATGGCGACAGGCCCACTCATTGTCCATCGGCTTGATATGGCGACCAGTGGACTCATGATTATCGCCAAGACCGAGTTCGCTTATCATCGATTGCAACGAGCTTTCTTGACCCATCAACTTCAGAAGAAATACATCGCCATCATCGGTTGCGGCAGCAAAGAAGCTTGTGATAAATTGATGGCAGATTTCAACGTAGAAAGAAAAATGACAGAAACTGCGGAAAATAACAGAGAAAAAAATAGAGCGATTCTTTCTCTCCCTTTGATGCCCGATTACCTAGACCGCCCTCGCCAAATCGTGCAACGCGAACAAGGCAAGGAAGCCATTACCGAATATGAGATATTAGAGCGAATGGACGATACACATCTGCGCCTTGCCCTCTATCCCAAAACAGGCCGAACCCATCAGCTTCGCGTTCATTGTGCGCATCAAGAAGGTTTGGATGCCCCCATTCTTGGCGACCCACTCTATGGCAATGAGAAGGCTGCCCGCCTCCATCTCCATGCTGAGGAGATTACTTTCTATCATCCCTTGACCGGAAAGAAACTTACTATATCAAGAAAGGCTGACTTCTAGCAGAAGCCAGCCTTTCTTGATATATGCGATTTTTATATTTCTATACGAAGAACATAACGATAACCTGGGCGATGACCACTCGAATAAACATGCCAAGTGGATAGACCGTGGCATAGCTGACACTAGGAGTGTCTCCATCCAAAGTTTCGTTGGCATAAGTCAATGCCATAGGGTTTGCCATACTGCCACAGAGAATGCCGCAGATGCTACCGAAATCGTATTTCTTGGTCTTCAGAATAATCAAACCAACAACAACTACGGGCACTACAGTGATGAGGAATCCGATGCCTACCCACATCAAACCTTCCGGACGAACTACTGTCTCAAAGAACTGTCCGCCGGCATCCAACCCCAGACAGCCTAGATAGAGCGCCAATCCCAATTCTCGAAGCATTAAGCCTGCGCTTCGTGTCATATAGGAGATGAAATGCACGCGAGGACCAAGGGCACCAATTAGAATACCCATCACAATAGGACCACCGGCGATACCAAGTCGTACTGGTGCTGTCATGCCTGGAATATTCAAGGGGACGGTTCCGATGGCAAGACCGAGGATGATGCCCAAGAAGATGGCACCCAGGTTTGGCTCGTTCAATGTCTTTACTGCATTGCCCAAAAATTGCTCTACATGGTCGATACTTGTAGGATCTCCTACCACAGTGAAACGGTCACCGTATTGGATACGAAGATCGTCGGTGGCAAGCAAGCGAATGTCACCACGTAGCACACGGCTCACGTTTACACCGTATGTATTGCGCATCTGGAGGCTTCCGAGCCGCTTGCCGTTTAGACCATGTCGTGTCACCACGATGATGCGACTCTCCACCTTGGCATCAATGGCATTCCAATCTACCTTGTCACGGTTCCAATCCTTGTCAACCTTCTTGCCGAAGAGAATTTGCATCGCCGACACTTCGTCTTTGTTGGTTACTACTAGTACATTGTCATTGGTGTGCAATACCGTGTCGGCTTGTGGCACAATCACTTGTTCGCCGCGCCATACACGTGAAATGATAAACTTGCGGTGAGTCATCATCGAGATTTCTGCGATGGTGTTGCCATTGAGTGCAGGGTTGACGATGATGTATTGACCGATTGAAGTATGATCGTCTTCGTCGTTTTGCCTTATTTTCAAGTCTTCGGGCTTTACAAACAGTTTGCGTAGCAGCATCATCGCCAAGATGACACCCACAACTCCCAGAGGATAGGTGACGGCACATCCTAATGCAGCCCCACCGCTAGGGAGCCCCAACTGTTGCAGGGCTTGCTGGGCGGCACCTAGTGCTGGCGTGTTGGTAGTGGCTCCGCACAGGATACCTACCATGTCGGGTAAGCTCACAGGTAACACGGCACAAAGACCGAGCGAGAAAAGTGTGCCCACCACGATGACTGCCAGGCTCCATAGGTTGAGCGAGATGCCCTCATGCCGCATGGAACCGAAAAAGTTTGGACCCACATACAGCCCCAATACATACACAAACATGGTGAGACCGAAACTTTCGGCAAATTCTAACATGTTGTGATCGATGGTGAGTCCGAAGTGTCCTGCTAGGATACCCACAAAGAATACGAAGGCTATGCCAAGGGAAATTCCTTTGACGTGAATCTTGCCAAGGGCAAGACCCAAGGTACAAATCAATGAAAGAATGACGATGCCTTGCACCGCCGAATGCACGTTGATTAAATTATCAAACCACATAATGTTGTTTTATTGTATCTGTTCTAGATAAAATGTCCTATTTGTTTATATTCGTGTGCAAAGGTACAGCAATTTGCGGATAAAACAAAATAAAAAGGGAAAAATAAAAGAATCTTCAAAGTTTTTATGTACCTTTGCACCCGTTTTAAATGAATAATGATGAAAGATATTTGTTGTATAGGGCACATCACTAAAGATAAGATAGTGACCCCAACTCGTATTGTATACATGGCAGGAGGCACCTCTTTCTACTTTGCCTATGCCATAAACCAACTTCCCAAGGATGTGACTTTCTCTTTGGTCACAGCCATGGATCCAACCGAGAAAGAACCTGTGGAGAAGATGCTGCAGGCAGGCATCGATGTAGTGCTCTATCCTTCGCGCAATACTGTGTTTTTTGAAAATATTTATGGTGACAACATGAATGATCGCAAGCAGCGTGTGCTGGCGAAGGCCGATCCATTTACTGTAGAACAGCTGAAGAATGTTGAGGCTAAGGTGTTTCATCTAGGCAGTTTGTTGAGCGACGATTTCTCACCAGAGGTCGTGGCGTATCTTTCAACCAAAGGGCGTGTAAGTATCGACGTGCAAGGATATCTTCGTGAAGTGAGAGACGAGAAAGTCTACCCAATAGACTGGAAGGATAAGCTCAATGTCTTGAAGTATACTTATTATCTGAAGGTGAATGAGATAGAGATGGAAACCATTACGGGCTTGAAAGACCCCGTGGAGGCAGCCAAGTTAATTCATGCTTGGGGGGTGAAAGAAGTAATCATCACCTTGGGCAGCGAAGGCTCACTGATCTATGTGGATGACGTGTTTTATCAGATACCTGCTTATGCGCCTCATGAGGTGGTAGATGCTACTGGTTGTGGTGATACATATTCGGCTGGTTATCTGTATAAGCGATTGCAAGGCGCCACACCTACCGAGGCTGGCAAGTTTGCAGCCGCCATGTGTACGATTAAGCTGGAGCACAATGGTCCGTTCAATCGTACACTGAAGGATGTTGAGAGAATTATCTCTTAGTTTTCCTTGAGGGCATCTACCGCACCTTGAATTTTCTTCTTGGTGCGTTTGAATGCCTTCGACACCTTTTTGCCGATGCCCTCTGCGGTGTCGGCAACATTGTCTGAGGTCTTGTTGATGAACTGTTGTACCTTCTCCTTTTGGCGCACCACCTTTTCCTTACTGCGCAGACGGATAGCCTCGTCGCTCACGCTATCTTTCATCATCTTGGTGGAGTCTACTTGTGCTATCGCAGAGAGCGTAATGCCTAGAATGGCTATAATCATTCCTGTTCTTTTCATATTGAATATCTCCTTTTGTTGTTGATTAATTACGTTTTTTCGCCTTTCTTGGCGCAAAAATACATATTTTTTTGCGAAATCTAGCACCAAAAACCACTTTCTTAGCATCTTTTTTCACTAATGAACCATTATGAACTTGTTTGGTATCTAATTTTTTCATATCTTTGCAACAAGTAAATGTATTTTAAACCATCTTAATTAAAAGCGTATGGTCTACAACAAACATCTAGTCCTAGCGGTATGTGCCCTGTTAGCCTTTGGCGCATGCTCCGGTGGAGGAGGCAGTGACGACCCTGTCAATCCTCCTACGCCAAGTCAGCCTTCCCAACCGGAGGCTAAGTTACCAATCAATATCAGTACAATGGTGCTCAGTCGTGCCACTGATACAAACTTTGAAGCAGGAGACAACATCGGCTTGTTTGTGGTCAACCACAATGCGGATGGCTCGGCTGCCGCACTCAAGGTCTCTGGCAATCATGTTGACAACATGAAGTATACGTACAATGGCACATGGGTTCCTGCCACTCAAACCTACTGGAGCGACAATAAAACCCATGCCGATTTCTACCTGTATTATCCATACTCCTCCAACATTGGAAGCGTGGAAGCGATGGCGTGGAAGGTGAATGCCGATCAAAGCAGTGAGGCAAACTATAAGGCAGGTGACCTGCTGATAGGTAAGGCTTCAGATGTACCTCCGACAGAGAGTGCCGTCAAGATTGATGCCAAGCATGTGATGAGCCAGATGAAAATCACTGTGGCTCCTGGCAATGGATTCACGGAGGCCACTCTCGCTGCTGCAAAGGTGAGCGTGGCGGTGAATGGCTTGAAGATACAAGGCTCTGTCAATCTCGCCACAGCTGCCGCCACGGCAACAGGCGAAGCAGCCACCATCACTCCGATGAAGGAAGATGGTATTTATAAGGCTCTTATCATGCCTCAAACTGCTGGCAAGGGCAATCTCATCACCGTGAATGTGGATGATAGGAGTTATAACCTCTCTACTACAGAAGACATCAATTTCGAGGCGGGCAAAAGTCTCAAGTTCACCGTCACTGTGAGCAAGACCAGCAATGGTGTGAATGTGAATATCACCAAATGGGAAGATGACGGCAAGGACTATGGAGGTACGGCAGAATAGTCCTTGGGTAGGAAGTTCGCATTCTCAAGAGGTTTCATCTTAAAAGAAAAGTAATATGAAGACATTCAAACATACCTTATTATATATGGTTGCCCTGGTAGCTTTGGTGCTCACAGGATGTAGCGACGATCTCTTTGGTGATAAGAGTGCGCAACACGATAGCAACCGCATCCAGTTATCTGGTGAAATCGACCAATTGGCGGTAACCCGTGTCAACGACAATGGTTTCTGCAATGGTGATGTGATGGGCGTCTACATCGTTGACTATGATGGCAATGTTCCGGGTACACTCAAGGTGAGCGGCAACCGTGGTGACAATGTACGCCACACTTTCGACGAGTCCAACTATAAATGGAACTCGGCTTACGACCTTTATTGGAAAGACAAGCATACCGCCATCGACGTGTATGGTTACTATCCTTTTGCCAACCCGGAAAGCATCGAAGACTATCAGTTTGAGGTGCAGAAAGATCAGAGCAAGGCATCTGCAGATGGCGAGATGGGGGGCTATGAGGCAAGTGATTTCCTTTGGGGTAAAGTGGCCAATGTGGCTCCTACCACCAACGTGATTCGTCTGCCAATGGCTCACCGCATGTCTAATGCCAGAGTAACCTTGGTCAAGGGTTCTGGCTTTGCTGACGGTGAATGGGAAAACACCGAGAAGATTGTCTTGACAGCCAACGTGGCTCGCAAGGCAAGCATCGACCTGTCTACCGGCGAAATCAAGACAGCGGGCAGCGTGGAGAGCACGATGACCATTCCTAGTCGTGTAAACGACGAATGGCGCACCATCGTCGTTCCTCAGACTGTACCTGCTGGTACCACCCTGTTCAGCATCACCATCGGTGGTGTGCCTTATAAGTTCACGAAGAACGAGGCACTTACCTATGTGGCTGGCAAGATGATGAACTTCAGCATTAAGGTGGATAAGAACACCGCAACTGGAGCTTATAAGCTGACATTGATTAGCGAGAGCATCACCCCTTGGGAGAACGACCTCGTGAGCCATGATGCTACGGCGAAGGAGTATGTGGTTATCAATTCGACAGCTGGACATCTGAAAGAAGCCATTGCTGCAGCGAATAAGGACTATACGAAGCTGAAACATTTGAAAGTAATAGGTACCATCAACGCTTATGATTTCTACATCATGCGAGATAGTATGTTCGCACTTTCTGCAGTCAACTTGAAAGAGGTTAGAATCAAAAAAGGAGACGTGTGTGGAATGCCTGGAGGTTACGATATCATGGGAGATGATGATGAATTACCAACCAATTGTTTTGCCAACAAAAGCATTTTAACTAATTTTGTATTTCCAGATACCCTCAAAGTAATAAAGGATAATGCCATGGGATCTTCCGGAATCAGCGGCTCTGTAAATATTCCCGAAGGCGTAGAGATAATCGAAGGTGGAGCCTTTGGAAATTGCAGAAATCTCAACGGAACATTGTCACTACCTTCTACCCTCAAAAAAATCACAGGTGTAAATACATTCTTATATGATAATTTTGTATGCGAATTAAAATTACCAGAAGGACTTGAAGAAATTGGCGAACAATGCTTCTTGGATTGTCCTGGTTTTTATGGGGAATTAAAATTGCCAAGCCACCTTAAGAAACTTGGTGCTGGCGCATTTAAAGGCTGTAAAAATCTTACTGGAAATCTCGAAATACCTCAAACATTAGCAGCTATTCCTGAAGGAGCTTTTAATGGTTGTTGGTTTGGTGGCAACCTCCAACTTCATGATGGTATCAGTGCTATTGGCGACAATGCTTTTGCCAACTGTGGATTTAAAGGAGAACTCATATTGCCTAAAGACTTAAGAAATATTTCTAATGAATGTTTCTATAATTCCGACTTCTCTGGCGAGTTGAAATTACCAAAGAGCCTAAGTAGCATTGGTGCAAAAGCTTTTGCTTACAACTGGCGATTGATGGGTATACTAGAAATTCCTGACGATGTGGTCAACATAGCTCCTGGTGCATTTGCACAATGTCGCAGTTTGGAGGGTGTCATCTTCCCAAGTAGTCTTGAAAGCATTGGCTACGAATCTAGCTATGGTGAAGATGGCGGTGCTTTCCAAAATTGCTTTGGCATCAACTACATTGTCTGCAAAGGCGATATGCCTGCATACGTACAAAGTGGCGCTTTTGATGGAGTAGCCAAGGACAATTTCACTCTCGAAGTACCAGAGTCTGCCATCCAGCAATACCGAGCAGCTGCTGGTTGGAAAGACTTCAAGCGCATTGCCGCTCATCACGAGCTCGTTTGCCGTCCTTCCGTAGCCTGCGCCTTAAGCACAGAGCACAAGCAGACCTTGACCATCAATGCCGAAGGCGATTGGGAAGTAGCAAGCAAGCCTGATTGGTGTGAGGTTTCTCCTGCCAGCGGTAGCAAGAAAACAGAAGTTACCTTGACCATCAAGGGCATGGCTAAGAATGCCGACAACCGTGAGGGCAAGGTGGTGTTCCGTCTGAAGGATAAGGATTATACCCACGAGTGTAGCGTTACCCAATATGGTTATGAATATGGTGAAGACGAATGGATTACCTTACAGAAGGCTACCAAGGGCAACAATGGTGGCATCAACATCGTATTGCTCGGTGACGGCTATAACGCCAAGGATATTGCAAGTGATGACTACATGAAGAATATCAAGCAAGAAGTGGAATACTTCTTTGGCATCGAACCTTACAAGACTTATCGTGATTACTTCAATGTATACACTGCTATTCCTCTATCAACTGAAAGTGGAGTAGGAACGGTAAATACGATCAAGTACAACCGATTCAATACAACATATACGGGTGGTGTAGGTTTGAAAGCTGACTATGATGAGGTATTCGACTATGCTTTAGGAGCTCCTACAGTCAACAAGAGCAACTTGAACCAGACATTGATTATCATTGTGCCTAACTCTACTGACTATGGTGGTATTTGCCAAATGTGGTATGACGGTTCTGCCATCGCCTTCTGCCCTCAGAGCACCTATGGTTATCCGCTCGATACACGAGGAGTGATTCAGCATGAGGCTGGCGGTCATGGATTCGGTAAGCTCGGTGATGAGTATATTTATCACAATGCCTTCATCGACTTCTGTGATTGTACTTGCTGTGGACACGTTGATGAATTCAATTTTGCCAAGAGCCTTGGTTGGTACGACAACATGGAGCTCACAGGTAAGATGCACAGTGTAGGCTGGAGCCATCTCATCTACGACGACCGTTACAGCGACATCGTAGATATCTATGAGGGTGGCTACATGCACAATCGAGGCGTGTTCCGCTCAGAGCCAAACTCTTGTATGAACAACAATATTCCTTACTATAGCACCATCAGCCGTGAGAGTATCGTGAAGCGCATCAAGCAATATGCTGGCGAAACCTTCTCTTTCGAGGACTTCGTAAAGAACGATAAGCGTGATGCGGGTGTCGTGGAGAGCCGTGCCTTCGGTGGCAATGGCGACCAACGCAACGCAGGAACTTATCAACACGCTCCTGTCATCCATAAGGGGAGTCCGTTGAAGATGGCGAAGGTGAGAAAACATCGTTAAGCGATGAAGAATGTGAAAAATCATAGTATAGACCATTAAATGAAGTGAAAATATGAAGAAACATATAATAAGATGTGCAGTTTTTGCGTTGGCTATATTAGGAATGGTTTCTTGTAGCGAGGAGTCGAACCTGACTCCTCAGCCGCAGGATGCTAAGTCTACCCCGATGACCTTCAAGGTGAGCCATCCAGGACAGACACGCGCCACTGCCACAGCCTTTGAGCAAAACGACAAGATAGGTCTCTATGTAGCACCGGCAGATGCTTCGTTAGAGTTGGGAGGCAACCTCGTAAACAACGAGGCTTTGACCTATGATGGCACCAATTGGGCAGCAGCTCGAACCCTCTATTGGGACGAAGGCACTTATAATGCCTATGCCTACTATCCATACATAAAGAGTGTGGAATCGATAGAAGACCAACCTTTCAGCGTGTCTCTAGACCAAAGTGCCACAAAAACCGCTGAGGCTCTCGGCGGTTACGAGGCAAGCGACTTGCTCTATGCCAAAACCCAAAACGTCACGGCATCGGCGGCACCGGTTAATCTCACCTTCAAGCACATCATGAGCAAACTCACGATTCGGTTGGTGAAAGGCGAGGATTTCGAGGGTGACATGCCTACCACGGCAGAAGTCTACATCCATAACACCGTGCCTACTGCTACCATCGATCTGCAGGCTGGAGTGGCAACACGTTATGTGAAAGGTACCCGACAGACCATCACGGCCCACCAAGACGGCGAGACTAGCTATTCGGCAATCATCGTGCCACAACGCATCGAGAACCGCATGCCACTCATTGAGGTGGTGATGAAAGGCGTAAGCTATCTCTTTGAGAGCAAGTTCCAGTTTAAACCTGGGGTAGAGCATCTCGTCAATCTCATCATCTCCGACAATCCAGATCAGGTGAAGATAGACATCGGTGGAGAAATTCAAGGCTGGGGTAGTGATGGTAAATAAATTAATGTATAAAAGAAGAAAAAATCTCTCTTATAATAGATGAAGAAGACGGTATATATCTTATCCCTTCTCGTACTCCTTCTCGGAGGATGGGCGGCAGCTTTGTGGCTGCTGCCCTCTGCCGTTAATAATGGGAAGAACCAGGAGACCCGATATGGAGTGAACGAAGGACTGGAACTGGTGGAGCTCATAGAAGGCTCTGGCAACAAACGATATGTAGTAGAGGATGCCGACGGCAACGAGCTGTTTGCCATCCCTTTGCGCCATTGTTTGCTAGATACTCGCTATCGCAATGGGCAATTGCGATTCCGTGAACAGAATTCGGGTAGGGAAGGTTATATCGATCGAACAGGTTTGGTTACTTTTTTCAACGATGGAAAAGTCATAGTGCCTGAAGAAAACTCTCAGGTACGGACGCAAACATCTACACAGTTTCAATCAGTTGAGCAAACAGGTAGTACCGGCTATAATACGGTAAACAATAAAAACTCAGAAGCTGCTGATGGAGCAGTGATGTCGAGGAGAAAAGGTAGAAATATTTCGACTGTAGACCTGCAAACGATGGCTCATAGCAATCCTTTCTATCGGGAGGCTTCCAAAATCTTGCAAGGAAAACTATCGGAGAACGATGCCAAGCGTCGCCACATGATACTCAACTATTGCGAGCACCTGCGCACCGCCTATACCACCAAGGATATCGACTTTCTTAGACAGGTGTTTAGTGACAAGGCTCTCATCATCGTTGGTAACGTGGTGAAGTCCATTGCCAATGATGACAAGCTACAGGCAGAGCCCAAGGTGACATATGCCATTCATTCGAAGCGCGACTATATTGCTCGTCTTGCTAAGGTATTTGCTGCCAATAAGAAGATTGATGTCAAGTTCACAGGATTTCGTATCATGCGCCATCCTACGATGGACGGCATTTATGGTGTCACCCTGCGCCAGCAATACAAGAGCGATCGTTACAGCGATGATGGCTACCTCTTTTTGCTTTGGGATTTCCGTGATCGCTCCATGCCGCTCATTCATGTGCGCACTTGGCAGCCGGCAAAAAGCGTGGCTGATGGCAATGACGTGATTAGTATACAAGACTTTAACTTAGAATAACAACAATGATAGTTAGGAGTGAGAAAATAAGAACAAGGAACAGGAAGCTCTTTCTTCTGTTTTGGGCCTTCATCGTGCATGCTGTCTCTATTCAGGCACAGGAGTTCTCGGTGGAAAGTTTCCGTCTGCTACCCAACGACGTAAGTGCATTTATCCACCCCGTGCGTGACTTGAACAACGAGGCTTGCGCCCTTATCAAGGTGGAGGCACCCCAAGACTTTGCCTTCTCTTCGCCATTAGGTGTTGTGAAGCGTAAGGACGAGGTGGGGGAGATATGGCTCTATCTGCCTAAGGGAACTAAAACGCTCACCTTGAAACATCCAGAATGGGGCGTACTGCGCGATTATAGACTGGGAAAACCGTTGGAGAGCCGCATGACTTATGAGTTAAAACTCAACCTCCCCAAACCCGAAGTTACAGAGATACACGACACCATTACACAGGTCAAGACAGTGGTGGATACCGTGACTATCCAGAAAACTCGTCTAAAGATGCCACTACGCTTCTATACGCTTGCCACCATTGCCCTGCACGAAGACAGTCCATCCTATGGCATTTTCTTTGCCTTGATGCGCCGCCATGGCTTATTTGTTCATGCCAGTGGCGACTTATGCACCACCGGTTCCACTATCGGACATTGTGACAAGCAAGGTAACATAGACAATCAGGGAACGAAGCCATACTATACAGGCGACACTCGACATAGTAATCTCACGATGACAGTAGGTGCCATCCATCGGTTGTCGCCGAACCTTAATCTTTTTGAGGGTGTAGGCTATGGACGTTCAGCCACGGCTTGGCAGCAGAGCCAAAGCGAAGGTGGAGGTTATGTTCTCAATGATGGCCTCACCCACAAAGGTGTTGCGGCCGAGCTAGGTATGCTCGCCACCTTTGGTAAACTAAGCATCTCTGCTTCCGCTATCACCATTGCGGGTAAACAATGGCAAGGATGCCTTGGATTTGGAATCAAACTTTAGAATGATACCTAGTATCGTAGTACAAAAAATATGAAGTATCGGAATCATACACTATATCTTGCGGCTTTGCTGATTTTTGCAGCCTGCAGTAGCGATAAGCCTACCTATCTGGAGCCACATCTCTCCACATTGGCAGCCACCGACATTACGCGTACGACAGCCACGTTGCATGGTACCGCCATAGTGGAGGGTGATACCGATATGCCACAACTCAACTTTAGTTATGGCACCTCTGCCAGTTTGGGGCAATCCTCGGATGCCCTACATGTAGAACAAGGAAAAGTTGCTCTCAATTTGCAAGGCTTGAAGGCGGGCACCACCTATTATTATATGTTGCAAGGCACTAATGGCAGAACCATTACTACCAGCAACACCATGACTTTTACTACTCTGCCCAATGTGCCGCCTACCGTTGGTAACCTGAGCATCTTGAGCCATGGTCCGATGAGTCTCATCGTGAACTTTGACATTAGCGACGATGGGGGAGAGCAGATGACAGAAGCTGGATGTTATCTCTCGCTTGCTTCCGCGCCAGAAGAGAATACTAAGGTCACGATAGACGGTTTCGATGGCAAGACGGGTACTCGAAAGTTGCGTATTGGCAACTTGCAGCGCAACGTGACCTATCAAATCAAGCCCTTTGCCCAAAGTGCGGTGGGGGAAACAGTTGGCGATGCTATCAGCTATAGTACCAGCGATGCCATCTTGTTGGCTGAGGCTGGTGAATTGTCTGCATTGATGGGCAGTAATCTTTATGAATATACCCAACTTTCAATAGCTGGCACGCTGAATGGCAACGACTTGAGCTGCCTGAGGCGGATGATGGGACGTGATGATGACAATGTCACTACTCCGGGCAAACTGTCGAATATTGATATGACGGATGTACATCTGGTCGATGGTGGAGTAGTAGGCCCCTATCATCACCAAGCTGTAGAAAATCATGTAGTGACTGGTCTCTTCGCTGGTTGCGACCTTCTTACCCATATCTCGCTACCGGCCGATGTTAACACGATAGAACAAGATGCCTTTGCCGGCTGTACTGCGCTCGAAGAGCTAGAAATCCCAGCTTCCGTTGTCAGTTTGACACCCTCAAAAGGCTGTACGGCTTTGAAGAGCATCAAGGTTTCTAATGCCAATGCCAACTATCGTAGTCAAGATGGCGTATTGCTCAATGCTGATGCTTCTCAAATCGTATGGTTTCCAATGGGGAAAAAGGGCGATTACAATTTGCCTAACACGATTACCGGTATCGGTAACTATGCTTTTAAGGAGTGTCACATCACCAAGTTTCACTTTCCCGACAATCTGAAGGAAATAGGACAAGGAGCGTTCATGGGCAGCTGGGTGGAAGAGGTGAAACTTCCCGCCACTCTCCAAATGATACCAACAGGTACCTTTCAAGACTGTAAGCACTTGAAAACAGTATATTTAGGTGCTGGTACCAATCTGATAGCCAACTATGCATTCGACCAGTGCCCGCTCACCGACCTCTATGTCGATGCCATCATCCCGCCAACGTGCCAGGAACATGCGTTCAGTTTCCGCTCAGGCACAAGCTTCGTCACAACCTGTACGTTGCATGTACCCGCAGGTTTGAAGGCAAAATATCAAAACCATCAGCAATGGAAGGCCTTTATGCATATAGTAGAAAATTGATAAATTAATCATATAATATGACAACACCAGAAATTGAAGAATTGAAAACGCTCGTAGAGCAGAAATATGGAAAAATATTGGCTACTACCACCGATTTTGAGGAGTTCTCGCTCCATCTGGAAAAGGTGACAGGACATAGTATATCAGCCTCTACTTTCAAGCGCCTTTATGGATATGTGAATGATGATCATAAACCACGTATGGCAACACTCGATGTGCTTGCTCAATATTTGGACCATCAAAACTATATGGCATTTATTCAGTGGCTAAAGACCAGTACGAAGTACAACTCTTCCTTTTTCAAGGCCAACCAACTCGTGAGTGGCGACTTGCACCAGGGACAGCACATCGCTATTGGTTGGAGTCCTAATCGATATTTGGAGCTATACTATCTGGGCGATAGTACCTACGAAGTTGAAAAGTCTGAAAATAGTAAGTTGCTGGTGGGCGACCGTTTTGTCACAGGTTGTTTCATCAAGGAGCAGCCTCTTTATCTGCCATACATCGAGCGTGGGGGAGAGCGAACAGCATCTTTTGTGGCAGGAAGAAATGGCGGACTCACCATCATCAACATTATCAAAAAGTGATTAGGATAAATCAAAGACAACTATGAAATCAACATCTGGTTATACTGAAGACATTACACAAGAGATGACAACGGACAATCCCATGCCTGTAGAGAATGAGTTTGGCAATCTCAGTCAGTGCTATGTCTCGCTGTCGGGTCATACCCGTCTCTTTACGGCTACCCGGTATGGTAAGCGGTATATGTTGAAGTGTCTCAAGACGGATTTTCTCTACACGCCAATTTATCGCCAGGCATTGGCCAAGGAGTTTGAGATAGGATTGCAATTGGAACATCCAAACATCTGCCGTACTATCGGTTTGGAAGAAATTCCCAATCTTGGCACTACTATCGTGATGGAATATATAGATGGCGATACCTTGCAAGCTCTCCTTGATAAACAGATGCTCACTGCTGGGTTGGCATGTAAAATCACAGAACAGTTGATGGATGCGTTGGAGTATATGCACAATAAGCAGATGATACATCGTGACTTGAAACCTTCCAACATTATGGTGACCCACAATGGACAGAACGTAAAACTCATCGACTTTGGACTTTCCGACAGCGACTCCTTCACCATCCTCAAATTACCAGCTGGCACTACGGGCTATATAGCTCCCGAGCAGCTATTACCAGGAGCTAAGTCTGACCCGCAAGCCGACATCTATTCATTGGGCAAGGTGATAGCCGACATGGCTGAGGCTACCCATGATCACTTGTTGGAGAAATTGGCAGAATGCTGCGCCAATCGTGACATCAATACTCGTCCCAAGAGTATTCAAGAGATAAGGAATCTGCCTGTCCATGCCTCCAAAGAAAAGAAGGCAAGTATCATCCTCGCTCTTATAGCAGCCCTGCTGGTCTTCGTGATAGCCTTCACCTATTATCATCGTCAACAAATGGTGAAAGGCAATGGCTCTATCGAGAATGCCAATGGCGATTCCATAGAGGATAGCGGCAATGAAGTGCAGGACTATCGGTTGTGGAACAAATGATTTATTCTGCTTGTTAAGGGGAGATTTTTCTCAAAGTTAAGAGAAAGAACTTTTTTATTAATAGAAAATTCCGTTCCGTGTCATGGAACGTACATTCCGTGTCTCGGAACGTACATTCCGTGTCTCGGAACGGCCATTCTGTGACACGGAACGGAACTTTTACTTAATAGAAAATGTTTCCTTCTGTATTTTTTATACTTTTTTCCGTAACATTTATAAGGCTTATTTCAAGAAAAAAATATAATTTTGCAACCGAACAATAAACATTATCGAATTATAACGATTAAATATAGAATAGCTTTATACAAGATTATGC
>ERZ808240.2763-NODE-2763-length-18404-cov-9.317785_pt1 | contig 18404 bp, 25 predicted proteins | sample MGYA00521084_ERZ808240 | MGnify/ENA primary metagenome ERZ808240 (study PRJEB31516, sample SAMN03275571) | gut metagenome | biome: mammalia-associated habitat; material: feces | host: Papio cynocephalus | place: Kenya | collected 2012-08-06 ... | reverse complement strand
CCAACAAATAAAAGGAGTGAATTAAAAAATGAATTTTAACCTAAAATACAGACTATTTTTACATCTATCAAAGAAGAGAATTGACAACATGATAATAGCTTTTGATTTTCCAACTCACCGTAACTCAATATTAATAAAAAGTAAAACAAACACTGAAAGCTACATTATAGACATTGAAACATTTTTAAATGTAAATAATGTTAAGCTAATAGATTTCTTATTAGTTTCAACTAACAAATAAAAGGAGTGAAATAATATGAGTTTTATAGTAAAATATATTCTATTCAAACACCTAGCAAAGAATGTAAATAATGATATATCAATAGAGATTGATGATTCATCATATCCTGAGACAATATCATTAACAAGTAAAACAAACAAAGAATCATATTATCTAAACATTCATACATTTTTAAATGTAAATAATGTTGAGTTAATATATTTTCTACCAGATTTCAATTAATATTAAATAAAAAGGAGAATGAAACATGAGTACAAATAACAAAGATTTACTTAATTTCTTAAAAAGAGAGCAGTTTTTACTAACAAAACAGCTCGAACAACTTGAAAATGAATATAGTGCAAAATTTTTAAATTCAGCAATTGAAAGACTTGAGTATAAAATTAAGGAGGCAGAAGAAAATGAAGGTTAAAATTACATTTGCATTTCCAGTGGACATGCAAGCCAATTATTATCAAGGTGACATTATAGAAGCTAAGAAAATAAAAACATTAGATATATATATTACTAAAGATGGACATGTATTCACTACAAATCAAGTGGAGGAGATATAATGAGTACCTTAATATATTGGTATATAATAATATTACTCTTAACTTTATTATTCTTTAAAGGAGCTGGAGGAGATGTTTAATGAATATCTAAAAATCAAAATATTTCAATTAATAGTTAGACTAGCCATATTATTAATAATATTTATAATTTATATATCTGGAACTTGGGAAAGGTTCTTAGAAATGATAGGAGGTAGTATCTTATGACTGGTTTAATACCTTGGTTTTTATTAGTATTATTCTTAATCTTATTTGTATAAAAGGAGTATAAACAATGACAGAAGCTATGTTTAAATATTTAGATGATGAAAGTGGTGAGTGGTATTATAAATCAATCATGGTTAATTCATCCAATTTACTACTTGCCAATCAGAAAGTTAAAGAATATTGTAAAGAGAACAAGATAAAAGTATATAAAATAGGGGGTTATAGATGCGAAATATATTCAAAATAGATTATATATTCACAGGAATAGACAAATCACTCTACTACGATGTAGTTTTCATAGATACAGAAAGGTCAAGTCCTATAATTCCATTCAATAAATTTATAGAACGTCAGAAGTTAGATTTATATTCAATACTACAAATACAAGAGGAAAAATAATTTTCCTCTTTTACATACATTTTCCTTGTATTAGCTTGGAAAATGAATTATAATGATTATAGAAATAAAGAAGGGGAGAATGCAAAATGTCTTTAAAAAATCAATACGCTGGGTTTAAAAGAACTAATTGGTCTGTTGAAGAATCTAGAAAACCCAAGTTAATCAAACAATTCGAAAAATTGGGTATAAACATACCAAAGTATATATCACAATCAAATAATATTACACCTAAGAAATTAGGACAAGCACTAAATAGAATTGATAAAGCATATACAAGGGCTATAAAGAAAACAACACCAAACTACAGCGGGAGACAAACAACAAAAGCTATTCAATCCTATAATACATCAGTAGGGTTAGCCCTAGATAATATTGAAAGTTCACAATCATTAACATTAATGGAAAAACAATATTTACAAGGTCAAGTTTTATCACTTCCAGGAATAAGACAAAAAACATTTAAGAAATCAGCTGACACTTTAAATATGATAGGAAACATTAAATTTAAAAATCATGATGCACGTAAAAAACAAACTAAGCAAATAATAGCCAGAACCCAAAAAATCAATAAAGTTATTGAAACAGGTAATTACAACACTTTATTTAACTCAAGTGGTGCAACAAGACAATTTAACAATATGATGAATGACCCGAAGATGAGGGAAAGTTTTTCAGATAGAGAGTTACAATACTTACAAGAGAACTTTAAACTGTTAACACCTTTTGAGAAAGAAGTATTTGTTAGGAATAGACTAACAGAGTTAAGAGATAAATATCTAGTTTTTGCAGATGGTACTGATGAGATAGACATGTCAAAACTTTACAATGGTATATTATACTCAATGCAAAACTTAGCGTTGGAGAATAGAGGAGTAAGTCTTATAGACATGGTTTGGGAGAATAGAAGGAAACAATAAGGAGGATTTTTTATGAATATTCAAGAGAGATATGATAATAGAAGAAAGAATTTAGATAGGTACTTCTTAACTAATGAGAAGATGTTTATCCCATTAGACGAGTGTGACTTAACATTTGACATTGAAGTAGCACCAAATAAAGACAAGGATAAAGCAATAACTTATTCAGTAGCTATTATGTGCTGTAATGATGACTTAGATATATGCTATAAATATGACACAATGGAACAAGCTATTAAGGAGATTATGAACCTTCAAGCAATGAAGATAAATATATATGTTCACAACCTATTTTACGACATTAAACCTTGGATAATATCTTGGATAAAGATGTATGAGAACAAACAAATACTAGAAACTACAAAAAAGAAAGAGTGGTTTAGTCCATATACTAAGAAAACAGATTTATTTGAAGTTTTAACACAATCAAGAGAAAAACCAGAGCCATATAGCTACAAACCAACTCTTAAAAAGGGACAGATGTATGCATGTGAATTTTATGGGGGAATATATACAATTGGAAATAAAGAAGTTCAAAAAACAATAACATTTAAAGATTCATATAAAATTGCTACATTATCCCTTGCTAACGCATCTAAAAATTTTTTAGGACTTATACTTCCTAAAGATGGTTTAGATTATGATAAAGTGAGAGAAGTTGGTTGTTCATTAACAGAGACTGAAAAAGGATACATTTATGATGATGTATTCGCACTTAAATATATAATAAAGAAACTTGTTATTGATGGTTTTATTGTTAATGGAAGACTAGTTAAATATACTAAACTTACAAATAGTTCTCAAAGTCTAGCTGACTATAAAATAATGTTATTGGAAGACTATAATCTTAAGCAAAATTCATTTAAAGATAAAGACTTTGATGAAAAGATAACATTTCTTCTAGTTAAAAATGGTTCTTTCTTTAAAGAAAATAAATCAGACATACAAAAAGCCAATATCTTATTTGAAACTGTATATCCTAAGTTGTCATATTATGATGATGATTATTTAAGAAATGCATACTATGGTGGTATGACATATGTTGACTTTGAAAACATTAAGAAAATAGAAAAGAAATCAAAAACTAGAAGTGGTTTAGTGTATGATGTTAACAGTCTTTATCCGTTTTGTATGGAAAGTTTTGAGCTACCAATTGGAAAAGGAAATTTAGGAGTAAACATTCCTTATGAAAATATGTCAGCAGAATATAAAAAACAATTTCCTTTATATGTTCAAACAATAAGAATTTATGACATGAAGGTTAAGAAAGATAAAATACCATTTATACAAGTAAAGGATAACCCAAACTTCAATGGAAGACAAATTATTAAAGAAAATATAAACCTATTTGGGAAGAAAGAAGTTATTGACATTACACTACCTTCACCAATGTTGGAAATGTTATTTGAGTGTTATGATGTTTTATCATATGAGCTTGGAACACATTTTGCCTTCGAATCAAAGAAAGGGTTATTTGATAACTACTTAAATTTTTGGGGTGAAATTAAAAGAAAGTCAAAAGGAGCAGAAAAACAAGTTGCTAAACTTCGTCAAAATGGTCTTTATGGAAAATTTGGTACAGCTGGAGATAATGAAATAGCACTTATTGATACTACAGATGACAAGTTTAATGTAATTCATACTCACACAAATTATATTGGAGACACCCTTTATTTACCAACAGCAATGTTTATAACAGCATATGCTAAATGTCATTTAATAAAAGCTATAAACTCAAATAGACATCGTTTTATGTATTGTGATACTGACTCAATTCACTTATCTGGTACAGAACCAGTTAAAGGAATTGATGTAGACGATAATATATATGGTGCTTGGAAACATGAAATGATTTTTGATGATTATAAATATGTAGGCTCTAAGAGATATGCTGAAAGAGCTGTAATAAAAAGAGGAGATAAAATTAAATTAGATAATTTCTATTTAGCAAAATGGGAATTTAAATGTTGTGGACTTTCAGAAAAGATTATGAAGCAAATAGACGATATTAAAACATTCACAACTTGCCCACATAACTCTAAAGAATTAAAAAAACTTGAAAAGTTTAGTAAAGATGATATATATTATTATTATGATAAAGAATGTACTAAAAGAATACCTGGACTTTTTAGGTCTAGTAAATCAAAGATAGTTCCAGGAGGAACGTTAATATTAGAACAACCTTATCAATTAACACAAAACTCATTTTTTTATTAGGAGGAAGATATATGTTAAACAACAATGATAGAGACATTAGTGAGGTAATGAAGATAATAAAATATTTAAAATATGAGTGGTGGACAAAGTGTAAACTAGAATCTATCTTAGATTTAGATGACTTTGAACAGGAATGTTATGTATACTACTTCAAATATTATCATGGTAAATGGAACGATGAAAAAGGCTTTGCATTTACAACTCATGTAAGACAAGCTGTTAAAGGATGTGCAACCAAATTAGCTCGAAAAAATTTCCACACAAAGGAAAGATTACAACCATGGCAATTAGATTATAATAATGTTATTCAAGGTGGAGAAGGAGAGATTGACAGGTTTGACCTTATGCCTTCATTCACAAACATTGGTGAAGAAGTAGCTGAAAATGATATAATAAAACAGGCAATTAACTCATTATCTGAGTTAGATAAAAAAGCTATTGAGTTATATATACAAGGTTATAACTATCTTGAGATAGGAGGAATATTGAAGAATAACCCAACTAATAGTTCAGTTGCATGGAGAGCAATTAAAAGATTCAAGAAAGCTTATTTAAATTTAATAGAAAAAACAAATAAAGAGGGGTAACACCCTCTTTTATTTTACATTCATATAAGCCATAATATCATATACACTTGTTTTAATATTAATGTTTTTAAACCTAACATAGCCCTCTCTATAAAATCTAACAAACTCTTTAAATAATGTAAAGTTGTTAAGATTATTATACATTACTAGATTAATATCATGGTCTTCTTTAGTGATTGCATATCTTCTCTTAGAGTTCTTATCAACTTCATTGTTAACAAACCACAATCCCTCATCATATGAAAGGTGAAACCCAATTTCAGTTCCGTTAAATGTAACACTAAAAACAAATTGACTATCTTTAGGTTTTCTCTTATCTATAAATGTATTACTATCTCTTAATGATTTATTGTTAATAGCAAAGTCACCATAACGTGTTCCACTTATAAGTTGACCAAACTTAGTACCCTGTATTTTTTCTGTATATTCCACAGATTCAAAACATTCAACAACCACATTTCCATTATGTGCTAATGTAAATCTTTCATTTACTTTAGGTATACATTTAAAATATGTAAAGTAGGGATTTACTCTACTTACATTATTAGCAAGTAATAATACTCTTAAATTATCTCTTGACCTTACAACTGTGTTTACTAAATCTAAGAATATTTCAACCTCATTAGGTAAATATCTTTGCACTCTTTTATCTATAATAAACTCATCAAATATTAAAGTTGTAACATTTGGGAATGGTACTGACTTTAAATTCTGAGAAGTTGATAGTGCGTAGTTAAATCCTGCCAACTTACCATTTATATAAAAGTGTCTACCTTGAACGGTAAATTTATGGTTAGGGAAGTCTTGTGCAACATCATCAAAGAATGTGTTTATCGACTTTAATTGTTTCTCAGTTCTCCTAACATACATAAACTGTTCTCCAGTTTTCAAGAACCTTTTAATCCCTCTTACCTTTGCTCCATATGTCTTACCATTTCCTCTTGGGGACATTACAAAGTTAATTAACGCATTATAACTTAAAATTCTATCAAATGAATACCACAAGACTCCTCACCTCCTATTTAACCATTATATATGATTCTATTCCTTTAGCTTTTAATAATTCTACTTGCTTTTGAGCATTTGCTTGTGTGCTATAAGTCCCTGCAACTACTTGATAAAGCTTGTCTTCTTTTTGATTTAAATCATAAACTGTCTTTTTCATGTATTTTAAATAAGCATTAGCTATTATCTTAGCTATTTTATCTATTTCCTTATTAAATAACGCTATATCTTCTTTTGAACTAATAAAGCAAACTTCAATTATTGAGTGTGATTGTCCCTTAGCCCAAGACTCTCTAATTTCCTTATACCAATCTGTATAATTTAGTGGAGTTGAATGTCTTCTATTCATAAAACTTTCTGTATTGTAATCTCTAGACTTAACTCCTCTATTTGAGAACCCTAATTTAGATAATTGAGATAATATCTCAGTTTCAATTGTGAAATCTTTTTCCTTACATGGGATTATAATTTCAGAACCCCTAATTTTATTGTCTCCAATAGAATTTAAATGAATTGTACAACCACAACTATATTTTGTCTTTTCAGTCATTGACTTTTTATAGTTGTTATGGTCTTTACCATAGTTAGTTAAAACTGAAACTCCCTTATCTTCAAGAAGTTTAACAACCTTTCCAGTTAACACTTTAACCCTTTCAAGTTCTTGATATCCATTTCCAGTTGCACCTGGGTCTCCTTCTCCATGTCCATATAATATAAATAAATCTTTCATAATTTTAAATCTCCTTTGTTTATAGGGGAGCAAACTCCCCATTAATTTTTATTCTTTTCTTAAATATACAATATTAAATATAGTGTCAAGTTTTTGAGCATTCTCATTCAATACAAACACAATTTGACCTGTGTTATATATTCTTACATATCCGAGTCCTAGTAAGTTTTCAGCATCTAGTGCAATTGGTACTGCATAAAATAAATCTGTTTTCGGACAATCTTCCTCATCAAGCATTGTTGGTAACAGAAATATATTTATTGGAGTCTCCATATTCCAAGTTACTTGACAGGCTAAATGAATCTCTCTACCATATCTTATTGTTTTAATAACACCACTCAACCCAGTTTCTCCAGTTAAAGTATATGTCTTTTCAATACCTGTAGCAGTTTCACCTCTAAGTTCTAGAATGGCTTCATCTAATGTATCATTGTTAAGATTAATTGGTTTCATGTAATCACTCCTTTTTTAATTTATGGTGTAACCAACCATAGGCACGCTGTGGCTACGCCACTTCGTGACTTGTTGGCTACGCCCTGGACCCCCTCTTACTTTATATCTTTAGTATCTATATTTGACTTTTCTTTTAGTAATTCTATTGCATCTGTAATTACTGGTGGTAGATTTACAACTCCCATAAGTCCTACTATTTCAACTATTGAAATTAACTCATTAACCATAAATCCATATATTACTGTGTTTCTTAAAAAGTTGTTTGTTCCTAAAACATTATCAGTTTGTTGCATTAATCCTATAAACATAAATATAACTAATTTTTTCACCATTCCTCTAAAACCTGCTTTAGATGATAATCCACCATTTTCAGTTTTGTTAGAATGTTTGAATACACTAGCATTTATTATGCCTAAAACATAGTCACATATAACTAATAATACCATATACTTTAGTAAATTATCCCACCCTCCTAAAAAGCTTGTGGCTATTGACAACCCAAAGCCTGTTATCCCTGATACAATTTCTTTTGCTACAATTTCTTTAACTTTCATTTTTGTTTTCTCCTTTTATTTTATATTAATTATCAACTTACATGAAATATAAGCCATCAATTCCATTTGATTTACCCATTCCAATCTTAAATGTAAATGAATAAACTTCTCCTGAATTTAATGTTGCATTCTCAAATACATGAGGATATAATTTCTGCATTGTAGAATTCCTATGTTGAATCCATGTTATAGGGTTACCTCTACCATTCTTTCCCTTTCTATATGATGAATAAGGATTTATTATAGTCATAGCAACAGCTATATCTTCAGTTTCCCCTTCACCCCAAATGAAAGAAACAGCATTATCTTTTTCAATTAAACTGGTTTTGCTTCCGTCAGTCTTAATAGTTTCATAGGTGTTTAAGTAAGATGTCTTTAGTTTTTTACAAGTAGAATTCGAAACAGGTAACATAGCAACATATCCTGTTTTTATATCCAAGTCTTCATAAGCTTTAAAGGTACAATTTACATTTACACTACCATCTTTTTTAAATGTGTGTTTACTTATCATATATCCTAAAGTATTTTCATCACTAGGAAGTTTACAATTTATATATTGTATTATTTCCACTTTGTTAACATCTTTATATGTTACCGCTGATGTTAGTTGTGAGTTAAACAGAACACCATCTACCCAAACCTCTAAATCCTTCACCTTTTGAGTTGAAACTACACTATGCCAAGGGAAAAATGTGTAATCATAAGTTTGTCCACTTCTTCTTAAATTAAAAGCAAATTCCTTATTACTACCATCCTTCAAAGGCATAACAGAGTCGGTAACATTTAACATTACTCTTACAAGTTTCATACTATCATAATTGTTAGTATTATTATCATTAGTAACTTTATAATATCCTCTACTAGGACTTGAACTTGGTGGATTATCTGGGTCATCACCCATAAATTCAGCTACTATTGAATAAGTTCTATTTTTATTAAGATTTTCAAATATTGTTTCAGAATTAAGAGAATTAGGTGTATCTCTATAACAAGAAACATATACAGGGTTATCTATATCATCATTTAAAACAAATTTCCAAAGACCTCCTCTTGGTTCTGCATAGTAATTAAACATTACTGTTTCTGCATTTGTTATCTCATAAAATAATTTATTTCCAGGAGTAGTTGTATAATGATTTACACCACTTTCAACGAAAGTTCCACTTTTACTTTTATAAGTAGCGTATCCATTTGTTGCATATGATTTAAGTAATGTTCCTATTCTTCCACCCTGTAAAATAGCATAATTATCATTACTTTGAGGGAATAACTCATAAGACATTGCTTTATCTCCACCTGTTTCATAGACTATTCGATATTGCATTGTCTCAGGTCTAACGCAGTGGAGGTTCATTTTAGAAACATGTACTTGATTTAATAAGCTTTCTACATAATCCTCTTGTTCTTGATGATAGATAATATCGGTTAGTTGTTCATTAATTACATTAATATCATTTGTAAACTTATTGTCCAATGTGTTATATTTATCAATGTTTACCAATCTTTCCAGGTCACCATTTTCATACATAACACCTATTTCATTTGCTACCTCTTCAGCAATACCCTTATCTTTAAGCCATTCGATATAATTATTCATTGACTGAATATCTTTGTAGAATCTACTTAAAAGTTGTTGTAATGACATTTCATTATATGGGTAGACGGACTTAATTACATTGTTTAAACTTAGATTTTCCATTTAATCACTCCTTTACAGTGTTCTTGTTATTAGTTCTCGTTGACTATTAGGTTTCAATTCAAGTATACCACGATATCTATATAGTGAAGCTTTTCCAGTTGCTTGAATAAACAAACTTAATTTGATTCTATCTCCCTTATTAAAAGCAAATGTGGAATATGATGGAATTGTAACTCTTCCAACAGTGTCACTATAAAGTTCATTTGTGAATGATGCGTTATTTGAAGTATCTCCTGTTAAAGTTGTCATAACCTGAGTTATTGTATTATCATCTTTAACCAATGTCACTCCACCAGTGAAAGTTGCTACGCAATCATATGGAGCTTGTATTTCATAATCAGTTACTTGAACCTTTTGGAATGTTGTAGTATTTTCTATGAATATTGATGGACCTCCAACCATGTTTATTTGTTTAACGATGGGTTGTTGTTTAGTTTGAATGTCTTTAACAAACTCGTAAGCCTTGTAAATACCATTAATAAATAATTCATAACTTTTAGTCATGTGAATATTGTTATACCATTTAGTAATATCATTAGAGCCTAGATATGAGTTAACCCATTCAAGAGTTAATCCTGGTGAACCAATAACTTTACACCAATATCCAAGTGATGTCGGGCTGACCATAACTCCATCAAGTAAGACTCCTTTTGATGACCCATACTCCATTATTTTCTTTTTATTTAAAATACTTGATAAGTGACGAGGTATGTTTGCAACCTCACTTGTACTATCATAAGCAAAATAAAAGTCTTGAGCAAATTCTCCAGTGTTGTGTAAGTCAAAGAAAAAATCAAATGTTCCATTCTCCATCTCATTCTTTATATAAGTACTTTCTACCTCAGAAAATGGTGCTGAACCTTTAAATTCATCAGTTGAGATATCCCAATTATAATCAAAGTTTCTATTAATATCTACCCTATTATAATTTAATCTTGTACCTGCATTCCAACCATGAGGGTTTGCAATTGGTATAATATGAAACTCAACACTTTCCCTTAGCTCTTGTAACACCCCATATTTCGCAACGTTATTTGAGGCTATCATTTCCATAAAGTTAAACAGTGTGTGAGTGAATACATATTCATAACCATGAACACCAGCAACAATTAACATTTTATATTTAGGAAAATCAGGTTTAAGTATATATTTATTAACTATATGGTCTCCACTACTGTCTATTCCTAACCCTACCTTTGAGACATATCTATTATCCACTAATGTATTGAAATAGTTATTAATCATACTATTATAATCTAATATTCTATTATCAGCAGATATCTTTGTTCCTTGTGTAAATTTTTCTGTAACCCCTGGTAAATCACTTACTGTTAACAAATATTGTTTAGGGTTATTAAGAAAATCTTCAATATCTAACTTAGTATTATCAATTAAAGTTATTTCATTATTAATACTATTTTCTAAATCATCAATTGTTGTGTTTAATGTATCTACATTGTTTGATAGTTCAGTAGATAAGTTACTAATTGATGTGTTAACATTTGTAATCTCATTAGTAAACTTATTGTCTAATGTGTTGTATTTATCTATGTTTACTAAGGCTTCAAGTCTACCATCATCATACATTTTATTGAGTTCAGCTATAACCTCATCTCTAACCCCTTTTTCCACTAACCATTCAAGGAAGTTAAGCGCCATATTACTGATTTCAGTTGTGTTTTTAATTTCTGTGTAAAACCTAATAAGTAATTCTTGTATACTTTCCTCATTATAAGGATATACAGATAATACTGTATCATTTGTTAACTTATCGTTTATAAAATCCTTCATTATATCACTCCTTTAAAATATTTGGAAAAATAATTGGTCTAAATCTCTATCAAACATGTGTTGGTGAATATCAACTATTATTTCTCTCCACTTTTCTATTAAGAGTCCATCTGAACTTACCCCTAAGTTCCCTGTTGACTCAAACTCTGTTCTTTCTGTTCCGCTGTTAGAGGATTCAACCTTTCCATTGCTTAATCCATTTGTTGTACCACTAACATTATTATTATTTACACTTGCTGATGTTATGTGTTTATCCAAAGATTTTATTGACTGTCTAGGAGTATTGGAAAACTTTTCAGTACTATTTGAGTCATTAGTTACAGTTGATTTGTCTGTAGATTCAGTTAGTTGTTCTGAACTACCTGTTATCTCTCTTACGAAAGTTTCTTTAATAGATTTTGTATTCATCATATTAGTATCTTGAAGAGCTTTAACAGTTTCATAATATTCTTTGTAGTATTCATAGTTTCTGTTTAATGTGATTTGTATTTCTTTTTTCCAACGACCTAAAGTCTCTGAACAAATATTTCTAAAATAATAATATTCAATAAAGTCTTTCTCAAATAGTGATTTCATATTTTCATCATATAATTTATAATCAAAATCAAATATATTGTAACCAGCTTCAACTAATTGTCTAACTTCCAATGTTTTCGACATTATCTATCACCTCATCATCATAAGAATATAATTTATCTAACTCTTCCTTTATAAGTCTATTTGTTATGTCCACTTTAATATCTAACCCATAATAGTTATTAACTTCTTCAACGAATTGAAGTCTTGTCTTATGGAAAATGTCTAACATTTTTAATATATATTCATTGTTAGCGTTAACTTCATCAACTACCATTCTTTCCTTTTTAGAAGTGTTAGTATTATTGTCACCAAAGAATGTTAGGATTTCCTGCTCTAATTGTTGTTTATAAGTTTGTAGTTTATCAACTACATAAGGAACATTAAAGTTTAAACTTTGCATTTTAGACAAATCATAATCTTGACTATGAAATATTGCCATGTCTCCATTTTCAAACTTTCTCATTAATTCTTTATCGGAAAGTAGTTTCTTAGTATTAGTTGCAATCATAAATGGGAATTTTTGTTGTTTCACATTTATGTTAATAGCTCTTTCAACTTCATACATTTTCTTAGCATAGTCTTTAACAAAACTATGTGTTGGTAACATAAGGTCATTATTTTTACAAAGTATTCCTTTAGTATATTCTATTTCTAAATATCTATGCCTATCTAACCCATTTTCAACGGACACTATCTTGTTTTCATTAAACCCAGTAGCATTTACTGTAATTGGTTCTCCATATATATTTACTTGACCATTGTTAGAGCTTGCTAACATTACAAGTCCTAAGTCCTCATGTTCAAACATAATAGCTTGACCGTGGTAATATAGTGCTTTTTCTATGTTTTCAGATTTTAATCCATTTGGAAGGTTCGACCATTTAAACATATTTAAAGCCATTAGTTTTAGTTTATTTTCTACTAACCCATAATGTCCCACATTTTCAATTTCAATGTTTCTATCACTTAACATTAATTCATCACCTCGTTATCTTTACTATAGTCTTTTATAATTGCACCCCTATCAACATGCCATAATGTAACTCCAGTTTCAAATATTTGTTGAAGCTTCATAAGGTCTTGATGAGGTATATTAGGGCTATCAATATTACACTTGCTAAACTTAATAAAGTTCCAATATCTTCTACTTCTTAAATATGGAATTTTATATTGGTTTGTTGAAACACCATACCTTTTAAAATAGTTATTTAGTCTAGTTCTGTTTGCTGAGTTTGGAGTATAAATTAACAAATCAACTTTTTTATTAGCATTATTAATAGTATACATTGGGTCATTACCAATTGTTTTAATTGCTCTAGGTGTTGATAATAAATCTTGTTTCATAGCCATTGCTGAAGATTCTATTGCAAACTCTTTAAATTCATAATTTTCCCTAGCAAATTGGTTATTTTGATTGAATACAGATTGTTGTGTCATTGCTTGTAAACCAGAACCTGCTAGTTGCCCTATTCCAGCTCCTATTTGTCCAGCTAATAAAGATGATATCCCACCTAAAACTCCACCTATGTTATTAATGTGTTGGTTTCTATTATTTAAGGATAAACTTTGAGTAGTCTGACTGTATTCTCTATTGTTTTCAGCTAATCCTAATGCTTGATTATTTGCATATGAGTTTCCTTGTGTGGCAATAAATGAAGCATAAGCACTTGAAGCTACTGGGAATTGAAGAGGGTTATTATTTACTAAACCATTTATGTTACCATTGATGTCACCTCCATAACCAGGTTGATATATTACATATTTAGATGAATTACTTACAGAAAGTCTAACTTTAAAATTCAACTTTCCATCATCATCCCAATTCAAATGCTCAAATTTTAAAAGTAGAGGAGAGTTCATATAATCAGTTATCATGAAATATAAAAATGGATAGTGTATCATTCTAGGTTCATTGTTCTTTGCAAAATTTTCAATAAAACCTGCTAAATCAAAGTTACCTAATAATTTTTCATATAGAAGTGATGTTGTGAGTCTGTAGACCTTTGGAAGGTTTCCATCATTCCATTTATAGTATGAACCATCAAAGTCACATTCTATAAATGCTATACCCGTGTCTGTTTCCATATCAATAAAGGGATTATATGTTATTGATTGAATGTTTGGAAGATAACCAAATATCTTTGTATTAATTTCATTAGCACCATATTTTGATTCAGTTAAACCGTAGTAGTAAACCCCAGCTAATTGTCCGTTCATTGATGTTTTAATTGAGTCTTTTCCTATTGCTATCATTTTAACCTCCTTTATTTGAATTGGGTAGGAATAAATCCTTTTCCATCATTGTCTTGTAATACTCCACTGCCAGTACCTATTGGCATTTCACCATAGTTACCATAAGCGAAAACTTCAGCTTCTTTTTGTCTCCTATATACATAACCTTGTGATTGACCTAGTGAGTAATAAGCATTATAAAGAGCCTCATTGTCGTCTTTATTATCTACTAACACTTGCCATAATCCACCACTATCTAGATTTCCCCATTGCCATACATATGATACTAAAGCATTAAACCTATGTTGATTTAACCACTCTTCTCCAAAGTTTTGTACAACTCTATTGTAAACCTGTAATGCAAAGTTTGGTGTAACAATATCACCCATTACTTCACTTGCCTCAGCTTCTGTACATGATGGTTCAAGACTAGCATATTCAGCTGGATAGTTAGCTTGTGTTACTCCATATCCAATTGTCCAATATCCATTTATGTCTTGATATGCTTGACTTCTGAATCCCTCAAAATGTTTTAATAAAACAACTCCATTCTCATCTAGTAAGTGTTCTTTGTAGTTGTCACCACCCGAGGGACTGGGTGAATTCTCATCTGGTCTCTTATCATCTGAAACTCCTAACATATCACTTGATACTATAAGATATGTTCCTTTTCCTGTGTAGTCATAGATATTATGTTTTTGATAAAGCTCATATTCTCCTATTTCAAGGTTTTCTGTGTAATTTGTTGGTGGTAATAAACCAATGGATGGATATGGGACCCAACCTGTGTCATGCTCTCTTTCGACTAATGATTGAGTAAAATTTAGATTAAACATGTAAGTTTGAATTAAGTCTAATTGTAGTTGTAGAGTTGTTGTTGACATATCATTATATTCTTTATCTATTACAAAATAAAAATACTTTGTTCCATCATCATTTAAAATCACTAAATAGTTAACAAGTTTTAGTTGGTCTAGTGCTTCATATACAACAACATTTGATTCATCATTTTTCCTGTGGTACATGCTGTTATCTAGAACTTTTATTGTTCTTTCATTAAACCATTGTAATTGATTGCTACTATTTGAGAACATTGGTGCGTGATTGTAGTCACTATCTAATTGATATGCATTAACTAGCCAGTAAGTTGAGTTATGTGAATTATCCCAGTAATTTAGTTCATCCATATTATCATCTCCTATTAAAAGTGTGGTTATAACTAAAAGTAGGGATAAAACCCTACTTGTTAATTTTTTCTTATGGTGCAACTGCTTCTTTCTTAATTTTAAGTGCATTAACCCAACTACATCCAGCCATAATACCCCATCTATGATAGAATATGTTTGTTTCTAATCTATCAGGATTGAAGAATTGAGCTGAAGTATTTTGTGTTTCATAGAATTGAACTAAATTCTTATCACATATTAATGCTAGTGTGTCTGTGTCTTCCTCAGTTGGTGAAGAAGAGTCTGTTACTGGTTTAAAGAAATTGTCTATTAAAACAACTCTTGCAGAAACGTCAGCCTTGTCCATATTGAAAGATTGAGCAAGTAATTGAACATCCAACATTGCTTTAGTTCTTGGTGTTACTAATATTACTAAATCTGATGGTTTAGAGAATGTGTGAACTCCTCCAGTATTATAAGCATCTGTCATGAATCTCATATCGTCAACAGTAGCTCTAATAGTTTCTGTTAACTCCTCAGCTTTAGATTTCTTGTCTAATGTGTCGAATCCTGTTAACACAGTCTCTTTAACTGTTAATTGAGAAATTACTTTTTTAACCATTAAGAACTCATCGAACTCAGCACTATTAAGTGGTGATTGAAGTAACATTTGCATTAATTCAGATAAACCTTGAGGATTTCTGAATGCACCTCTTAACTGGTCTTCTGTTACTGTTATCTTATATTTGTTTCTAAAGTTTTCAGAGTAGTATTCAACTTTGATTGTATCATTCCATGATTCTTTACCTATTAATGAAGATACTTCAGTATTAGCTGTTCCAAAGTTTTCGTTCCAGCCTTTACCTTTAACTAAATCAACAAATATTGATTCAATTGATTTACCATATGGTAAGGTTCCTTTCTTAAAGAATTTAAAAGGATTGTTATAAAGTTTGTTAAAGAATATTGTTTTAGCTACTTGGTTTGTTAGCACGGAAATAAATTCATTCTTTGCATTTGGGTAGTTTAAAATTTGGTCTTGTACCTCATTTAAGTTATCTTTCGTTGCTGATGGTATTCTTGTTTGATATTCTTCTGAGCTTGTTGTTCTGATTAAGTTTAAAATTTCAGCATTAGTCATTTTGTTATTATCATCTCCTTAAATTATAATTGCATTTGCTAAATCATCAATTGATATAGTTTTCTCTTCCACTGTTTCTTGTTTAGGTTTTTGTTCAGTTAGAGGTGATTCGAAATTAATTTTTTCAAAATACCTCATATTAGCTTGTTTAAGTCTTTCGATTTCATTGTTAGACTTTTCTAACTCCTTAGTATGAAGAGTAGTTTTTTCTAGTAATGTTTGTTTTTCATTTAGTAAATCGTCTTTTAAAGCGTTGACTGTTTCTAAATCACCCCTTAATTTTTCGATTTCTTGTAATGCTTGTTCTAAATCCATTCTTATCACCTCACTTTTGTATTATGTTAAGTATTATATACTTAAGTGAATATCCCTATGTAAAGAGATATTCTATAAATATATAATGCAAGTATTCTAAATTTACTACCCCAAACGTCTCCGAAAGTTAATTTATAATAGTAGCTCCTCACTATTGATATCTATTATAAATAAGTAATGTTTAAATAAAGATACCTACACATATAACTATAATAAAAAACGACAAAATTAAACACCCTGTTTAAAGGGTGTTTTGAAAGGAGGAATATTTATTTTTAATTTATCATAAAGGGAGGATTTTATGATTAAATAGAGTAAGTTTTTTTAATGTTATCTAGTCTTCTAATTATGCTTTTTATTACTTTTAAATCATTTGTTAGGTTTTCTTTGTAACCATTTAATATTTGTAATTTTGACTCTTGTTCTTGTGATTCTACATTATTTATCTTTAGTATTTCAATAAACTTGATTGTTTGTTTTATGTCATGTTTTGTGTCTTTCAACATTGATTTCATCTGTCTGTAATCTTCTGCTGCTATATCGTAAAGTGTATTAAGTGTTTCCATTTGTTAATCTCCTTAGAATTCTATGTCTCCACCATCTACTGGTGTAAACTCTATATTTCTTGTTCTAGGTTTCATATTAACTACCTTAGCTGTCTTTGGTTGATATTTAGCACTTGATTCTGTACTAATAAACATTTTTTTATCTGTCACTGCATCAAAAACAGTTAGTTTTAAGAATTGTCTGTTCTTTCCCTCTTTATCTACATATGCGATATTTTCTAATATTCCATTATCAATATAAATTTCTTGTTTGTTTTCAACTTTTCCTAATGATTCATGAGCATTTCCAACGAAAATTGCATTTATAAATGTATTATCATATTCACCATCTTGTCTTTTTCTTCCGTAATATAAAGTAGCCTTTGTGAATTTAGCTTCTCTTTCAATTTTAGTTACCTTTGCGAATCCTTGAATGTTTAACATATTATCTACCTCTTTTAATTTAATGTAGTGTTCAAAGTACACTCAGACTTTATTGTTTGTTTCTATACTTATAATATTAACTTTATTTAATCATTTTACACACCTTTGTGAAAAATTTTTTAATTTGTTTTGTATTTTTTCTATTTTATTATTCTTCCCATTCCATCAATTGAGTAAATTATTATATTTGATTCTCTACCATAACGATATACTTGTGTAGCTGCATTTAAGAATGATGTAGCTAAAACATCTATCTTCTTTTTACCTTTGCTTGATGTTATGAAACAAGAGTATGTGTGTTCTTTCATTGTTGTTTCCTCCTCATAATATATAATGCAATTTCTAAGCCTTTTATAACTCCTCTATTATATTCATTATTTTCAATTTCTAATTCATATTTCTTTTGATTATAATAGTCTTTTAAATATGTTAATCTAGATATCATTTATCTCCTCCTAACCTTCTAATTTTATTTTCAAGTCTTGTAATTTCTGTGTTTAAAAATTCTTCGTCATATTCTTTCTCAAGTTCTTCATAGTATTTTGTTAGTAAATGGTGTTCTCTTATTAATGAGTTAAGTGTGTTTTTATTATCTGTTGTCATGTTTCATTCTCCTTTTATTTGTTGA